>TARA_R110002111_G_scaffold175090_1_pt1 | contig 71936 bp, 62 predicted proteins | sample TARA_R110002111 | Tara Oceans TARA_R110002111 (sample SAMEA4397363) | marine metagenome | biome: Polar Biome; feature: [ZZZ] marine water layer (ENVO:01000295); material: water (ENVO:00002006), including particulate matter (ENVO:01000060) such as... | depth 199 m
TCTGTGAGAGGGATGGGGCGGCAACGCCTCACCCTACTCGATGTTTCAGCGTCCATTGGGACGCCTGTGCGGTAGCCCACTAGGGCGTCGGCAATCGTCAGCCGGTATGAACTGCAGCACCAGGCGACCCAAGCGGACTTTTCCATCATGTGGCCTTGCGTAGGGGTCACCACTGAGAAGGAGCGGCATATGCCCACTATTACTCTCCCCGACGGCAGTCAACGCAGTTTCGATCACCCTGTATCCGTAGCCGATGTGGCCGCCTCTATTGGCGCTGGCCTGGCCAAAGCGACGCTGGCCGGCAAGGTCGATGGTCGTCTGGTCGACGCCTGCGACATGATCGAGTCCGATGCGACCCTGCAGATCATCACGCCGAAGGACGAAGAGGGGCTGGAGATTATCCGCCACTCCTGCGCTCACCTGATTGGCCACGCGGTCAAGCAGCTGTACCCGACCGCCAAGATGGTGATCGGTCCGGTGATCGATGATGGCTTCTATTACGACATCGCCTACGAGCGCTCCTTCACGCCTGACGACATGGCTGCCATCGAAGCGCGCATGCGCGAGCTGATTGCCACCGATTACGACGTGATCAAGAAGGTCACTCCGCGTGATCAGGTCATCGAGGTGTTCGAGTCCCGCGGCGAAGACTACAAGCTGCGTCTGGTCGAAGACATGCCGGACGAGCAGGCCATGGGCCTGTACTACCACGAAGAATACGTAGATATGTGCCGTGGTCCACACGTGCCCAACACACGCTTCCTCAAGGCCTTCCAACTGACGCGCATCTCCGGTGCCTACTGGCGTGGCGATGCGAAGAACGAGCAGCTGCAGCGCATCTACGGCACCGCCTGGGCCGACAAGAAGCAGCTGGCTGCCTATATTCAGCGTATGGAAGAAGCCGAAAAGCGCGATCACCGCAAGATCGGCAAGCGTCTGGGCCTGTTCCACACCCAGGAAGAAGCGCCGGGCATGGTGTTCTGGCACCCGAATGGCTGGACCATCTACCAGGTGCTCGAGCAGTACATGCGCAACCTGCAGCGCGTCAGTGGCTATAAAGAGATCAAGACCCCGCAGGTCGTCGATCGCGTCCTCTGGGAGCGCTCAGGCCACTGGGAGCACTACTCGGCGAATATGTTCACCACCGAGTCGGAAAGCCGTGACTACGCCATCAAGCCGATGAACTGCCCATGCCACGTGCAGGTGTTCAATCAGGGCCTGAAGAGCTACCGCGAGCTGCCGCTGCGTTTGGCCGAGTTCGGCTCCTGCCACCGCAACGAGCCGTCTGGTTCGCTGCACGGCCTGATGCGCGTACGTGGCTTTACCCAGGACGACGCGCACATCTTCTGTACCGATGAGCAGGTCAAGTCCGAGGCAGCCGACTTCATCAAGCTGACCTTGCAGGTCTACAAGGACTTCGGTTTCGATGATGTCGAGCTGAAGCTCTCGACCCGTCCTGATGACCGCATGGGCGACGACGCCGATTGGGATCAGGCCGAGCAGGGTCTGGAAGCTGCGCTCAACGAAGCAGGCCTGAAATGGGATCTGCAGCCGGGCGAGGGCGCTTTCTATGGTCCGAAGATCGAATTTTCCCTGAAGGATTGCATTGGCCGGGTATGGCAGTGCGGTACTTTACAGCTGGATTTCATGTTGCCGGGCCGTCTGGGCGCGCAATATGTGGCAGAAGATGGTGCACGCAAGACTCCGGTCATGTTGCACCGCGCGATTCTGGGTTCCTTTGAACGATTCATCGGGATTCTGATCGAACACTACGCTGGCGATTTTCCAGCCTGGTTGGCTCCGACTCAGGCCGCAATTCTCAATATCACCGATAATCAGGCGGCTTTTTGCTCCGAAGTGGAGAAAAGCCTCAATGAAATGGGCTATAGAGCAACTGCGGACTTGAGAAACGAGAAAATTGGCTTTAAGATTCGCGAGCATACTTTGCACAAGACTCCCTATCTCCTCGTAGTAGGTGATAGAGAAGTCGAATCGCACACTGTGGCCGTGCGCACGCGGGAGGGTAAAGATCTGGGTTCCATGACGGTTACCGAGTTCTCCGAGTTCCTTGACCGCGCCGTTGCACAACGAGGCCGCCAGAATTCGGAGCTATAAAGATTAAACGCGAGATGAGACAAGACAAAAGAGCCGCACAACGTCCGCCGATCAACGAAAACATCACCGCACGCGAAGTGCGGCTGATCGGCGCCGAAGGTGAACAAATCGGTATCGTGTCCATTCAGGAAGCGATGGCTGTAGCAGAAGAGGCCAAGCTTGACCTGGTTGAAATCTCCCCCGATGCAGAGCCGCCGGTTTGCCGAGTCATGGACTACGGCAAGCACGTCTTCGAAAAGAAGAAGCAGCAGGCCGTAGCGCGGAAGAATCAGAAGCAGATTCAGATCAAAGAAATAAAGTTTCGACCAGGGACGGAAGAAGGGGACTATAAGGTGAAGTTACGCAACCTTATACGCTTCCTAAGTGATGGGGATAAGGCCAAGGTTTCCTTGCGATTCCGCGGCCGCGAAATGGCCCACCAGGAACTGGGGATGGAACTGTTGAAACGGGTCGAACAAGACCTGCTTGAATACGGTACCGTCGAACAGTATCCGAAAATGGAAGGTCGTCAGCTGATGATGGTCATCGCACCCAAGAAGAAAAAGTAACCTCCAGGGCAACGCCAGGCCTTGCGGTTATCTTATTAACGCAATATGCGGAGTACATGAACATGGCTAAAGTGAAGATGAAGACCAAAAGAGGTGCTGCAAAGCGCTTCAAGGCTACCGGCAACGGTATTAAGCACAAGCATGCTTTCAAGAGCCACATCCTGACCAAGATGAGCACTAAGCGTAAGCGTCAACTTCGGGGTACTTCCGAGTTGCACCCTGCTGATGTGCAAAAAGTCGAGCGCATGTTGCGTCTCCGTTAAGTCAAGGTTGAGGATATAAAGAATGGCTCGTGTTAAGCGTGGTGTAATGGCGCGTAAGCGTCACAAGAAAATTCTGAAACTCGCCAAAGGCTACTACGGTGCACGCTCGCGCGTATTCCGTGTTGCCAAGCAGGCGGTCATCAAGGCAGGTCAATATGCCTATCGTGACCGCAAGCAGCGCAAGCGTCAGTTCCGTGCTCTGTGGATCGCTCGTATCAACGCCGGTGCTCGTATGAATGGCATGTCTTACAGCCGTTTGATCGCTGGTTTGAAAAAGTCGTCCATCGAAATCGACCGTAAAGTTCTGGCCGATCTGGCTGTGAACGAAAAAGCGGCGTTTACCGCGATTGTCGAAAAAGCAAAGGCTAGCCTGGCTTAAGCCCTCGTTACGACAATCACCGGAGCCTGGCTCCGGTTGGCAACGTCATTAATAGGGGAAGAGCCTCACCGCTCTTCCCCTATTTTTGTTTCTGGAGTCTGTAAATGGAAAATCTTGACGCCCTGGTCTCCCAAGCCCTTGACGCTATTCAGCAGGCAACTGATGTCAATGCGCTGGAGCAGATCCGTGTGCAGTACCTTGGCAAGAAGGGCGAGCTGACTCAGGTAATGAAAACCCTGGGCAACATCCCGGCCGAAGAGCGCCCGAAAGTCGGCGCCATGGTCAATGACGCCAAAGAGCAAGTCTCCAGCGTGTTGAACGCACGCAAGAGCGATATGGAAGCCGCCGCGCTGAATGCCAAGCTGGCCGCTGAACGTATCGACGTTACCCTGCCAGGCCGCGGCCAGGTCAGCGGTGGGTTGCATCCGGTCACGCGCACCATGGAGCGGATCGAACAGATTTTTGCCCACGTCGGTTATACCGTCGAGGAAGGTCCTGAGGTCGAGGACGACTACCATAACTTTGAAGCCCTCAACATTCCCGGCCATCACCCGGCCCGGGCAATGCATGACACCTTCTATTTCAATGCCAACACTCTGCTGCGCACCCATACCTCGCCGGTACAGGTGCGCACCATGGAGAGCACGCAGCCGCCGATCCGGATCATCTGTCCGGGCCGTGTGTATCGCTGCGACTCGGATCAGACTCACTCACCCATGTTCCACCAGGTCGAAGGCCTGTTGATCGATGAGGGCGTGAGCTTTGCTGATCTGAAGGGCACCATCGAGCAGTTTCTGCGCGAATTTTTCGAGGCGGACCTGGAAGTGCGCTTCCGTCCCTCGTTCTTCCCCTTTACCGAACCGTCCGCCGAGGTTGATATCCGCCGCACCGTGGTCAAGAACGGGGAAGAGAAGGCTGACTGGCTGGAAGTGCTGGGCTGCGGCATGGTGCATCCGGACGTGTTGCGCATGTCTGGCATCGACCCTGAGAAGTACCAGGGCTTTGCCTTCGGCATGGGCGTCGAGCGTCTGACGATGTTGCGCTACGGCGTGGGCGATCTGCGCATTTTCTTCGACAACGACCTGCGTTTTCTTGAGCAGTTTCGCTGAGCGCCGCACCCGCAACCCTTTTGAGAGCAGGAACCAACAATGAAATTCAGTGAACAGTGGCTGCGCACCTGGGTGAACCCCAACGTCTCCCGTGACGAACTGGTAGCGCGCCTGTCCATGACCGGACTCGAAGTAGATAGCGTCACGCCAGCCGCTGGCGTCTTCAGCGGAGTGGTAGTGGGCGAGATCGTCAGTGCCGAGCAGCACCCCGATGCTGACAAACTGCGCGTGTGCCAGGTCAGCAACGGCAGCGAGCAGTTTCAGGTGGTTTGCGGCGCGCCGAATGCGCGTCCCGGCATCAAGATTCCCTTTGCCATGGTCGGCGCCGAGCTGGGTGAAGACTTCAAGATCAAGAAAGCCAAGCTGCGCGGTGTGGAATCCTTCGGCATGCTCTGTTCCGCTGCCGAGCTAAAACTCTCCGACGATCACGACGGCCTGTACGAGCTGCCATCCGACGCCCCCACAGGCCAGAACCTGCGTGACTACCTGGGTCTGGATGATGCGATTATCGAAGTCGACCTGACGCCCAACCGCGGTGATTGCCTGTCGATCGCCGGTCTGGCCCGGGAAGTTGGCGCCAATTATGGTGAATCCGTCAGTGCAGTTCATATCGATGCCGTTGCTCAAGTGCATGACGAAACCCGTCCGGTTGAGCTCCTTGCGCCCAAAGCCTGCCCGCGCTACCTGGGTCGGGTGATCCGCAGCGTCGATCTGTCCCGCCCAACGCCCTTGTGGATGGTTGAGCGCCTGCGTCGTAGCGATATCCGCAGCATTGATGCCGTGGTCGATATCACCAACTACGTGATGCTGGAACTGGGTCAGCCACTGCACGCATTCGATCTCGCCGAGATCAAAGGCGGCATTCGCGTGCGTATGGCCGAAGAGGGCGAAAAGCTGGTACTGCTCGATGGCCAGGAAATCAGCCTGCGTGCCGACACGCTGGTCATTGCCGACCACGAACGCCCACTGGCCATGGCTGGCATCATGGGCGGCGAGCATAGTGGCGTCAGCGAAGGCACTCAGGACCTGTTCCTCGAAAGCGCCTTTTTCGACACTATCGCTATCGCCGGCAAGGCCCGTGGTTACAGCCTGCACACCGATTCCTCGCACCGCTTTGAGCGTGGCGTGGATTGGCAGTTGCAGCGCAAGGCGATGGAGCGTGCGACCGCTCTGATTATAGAAATCGTCGGTGGCGAGCCGGGCCCCGTGATCGAAGCGGTCAACGACGCCGAGCTGCCGACGCTGAAGCAGGTTACCTTGCGTAGCGAGCGCATCAACCAGATGCTCGGCATGCAGTTGAAGGCCGACGACGTTGTTGCCTACCTGTCTGGCCTGGGCCTGCATGTGAATGGCGAGCGCGATGGTCAATGGCAGGTCGATGTGCCTAGCCATCGCTTCGATATCAGTATTGAAGTTGATCTGATCGAGGAGTTGGCGCGCCTTTACGGTTACAACCGCCTGCCGGTCAGCGCGCCTACGGCTGCATTGAATCTGACGGCCAAACCGGAAACCCGTGGTGAACTGCCGGTGCTGCGCCGCCTGTTGGTCGCCCGCGGTTACCACGAAGCTATTACTTACAGCTTTGTCGAGCCTGGTTTGAACAAGCTGTTTGATCCAGAGGTTGTGCCCCTGGCACTGGCCAATCCGATTTCCGCTGATATGGCCGTCATGCGCACCTCGCTGTGGCCTGGCTTGAGCAAGGCGGTGCAGTACAACCAGAATCGTCAGCAAGCTCGCGTGCGCCTGTTTGAAAGCGGGCTGCGCTTTGTGCCCCAGCCCAATGGCGAACTGCTGCAGGAGCCGATGCTGTCTGGTATCGCCTGTGCTGGCCGCCTGCCGGAAGGCTGGGCTAACGGCAGCGACAAGCTCGACTTCCATGATGTAAAAGGCGATGTGGAAGCGCTGCTGGGGCAGGGCGGTGCAGGCAATCAGTACCTGTTCGAACCTGCCGAGCATCCTGCGCTGCATCCGGGTCAATCCACACGCATCACCCGTGATGGTGAGCTGGTCGGTTGGTTGGGTGCGCTGCATCCGCAGCTGCTTACGGATCTGGATGTTCTCGGCCCGGTTTTTGTGTTCGAGCTCACACTTGGCAAGATCATCCAGGGCCGTTTGCCCCGTTTCACTGAACTGTCACGTTTCCCTGAAGTCCGAAGGGATGTGGCATTGCTGGTGGACAAGACCGTGGTGGCAGAGCAATTGCTCGCTGATATTCGGGAAAATGCGGGCGATGCCCTTAAAAACCTCAGGTTGTTTGACGTGTATGAGGGTAAAGGTATTGATCCACATAGAAAAAGTCTGGCAATCGGCTTGACGTTACAGCATTCCTCGCGCACTCTTACTGATGACGAAGTGAATGCGGTCATGGACAAAGTTCTCGTGTCCCTGGAGCAAAGGTTCAATGCCACACTAAGGAAATAAGCCTATGGGGGCTCTGACAAAAGCAGAAATGGCGGAACGTCTCTACGAGGAACTCGGCTTCAACAAGCGTGAAGCCAAGGAACTGGTAGAACTGTTTTTCGAAGAGATTCGCAATGCCCTGGAAAGCAACGAGCAGGTCAAGTTGTCCGGTTTCGGTAACTTTGACCTGCGCGACAAGCGCCAGCGGCCAGGCCGTAATCCCAAGACCGGTGAAGAAATTCCCATTACCGCCCGGCGTGTGGTCACCTTTCGCCCCGGACAAAAACTCAAGGCACGAGTAGAAGCTTATGCTGGAACCCAGCCATAACGATGAACTACCAGTCATACCTGGTAAACGCTACTTCACCATCGGTGAAGTGAGTGATCTTTGCGCAGTCAAACCCCATGTGCTGCGCTACTGGGAACAGGAATTCCCGCAATTGTCACCGGTCAAGCGCCGTGGCAACCGTCGTTACTACCAGCGCCAGGACGTACTGATGATTCGTCAGATCCGTGCGCTGCTGTACGATCAGGGCTTTACCATTGGCGGTGCACGTCAGCGCCTGTCCGGCGATGAAGCCAAGGAAGACGTCACCCATTACAAGCAATTGATCCGTCAAACGATCACCGAGCTGGAAGAAGTTCTGCAGGTTCTGCGTACCCACTGATCCTGTCTCACCCCGAAAAAAAACTTTCTCATTTCAGATAGTTAATGTATTATGCGACCCGCTTCGACAGACAAAGTCGAAGCAACGTCGGGGCGTAGCGCAGCCTGGTAGCGCACTTGCATGGGGTGCAAGGGGTCGAGTGTTCGAATCACTCCGTCCCGACCAAATACTTCAATGATTCAGCCCAATGTTAACGCATTGGGCTTTTTCATTTACGGGGACTGTTGCGAGCATAACCGCTCTCTACTCCTGGAGCGCATAGCGCTTCCCAGCGAATCAACTCCCTGCATCTTTCTTCAATCTGCTTGACCTTCAAGCTGCTCGTTCTGGCTGCTTGATCTATCCTAAGAGGAATTTTTCATGGCGACTAATCGCTCACGCCGCTTGCGCAAGAAACTCTGTGTTGATGAGTTCCAAGAACTGGGTTTCGAGCTGAATCTGGACTTGAAGGACGACCTCAGTGTTGAAGAGATCGATACCTTTCTTGATCAGTTCCTCCTGGAAGCCCTGGATGCCAATGGCCTGGACTATGTTGGTGGTGACGACTTCGGGCTGGTTTGCCTGGCTGGGCGTGGCTCTGTCAGTGAAGAACAGCGCGCAGCTGTGGAGAGCTGGCTCAAGGGCCGTAGCGAACTGACCAAGGTTGAAGTCAGCCCATTACTGGATGCCTGGTATCCAGACACGCCGATCACTGCGGCATAACGGCGACGTTCAGGGCCCCTAGCGTCATACCCGTTATTCCCAACCCTAGGTCATATCCGACCCTCTAGGTCATTCGCACCCCCTCCGTCATTCCCGCGAAAGCGGGAATCCATTTTGACCTTCGCAGCCGCAACGCACCCACCGTCGAAACTCGCAAAAATGGATCCCCGCATTCGCGAGGATGACGACTAGGTGGATGACGGACCCCCGCGCTCGCAGGAAAGACGCAAGCCTGGATGAATGAATAGAATGCATCGAATAACCTGAAATATCGCCATTCGCCACATAGTTGCATCCAGGCTACAGTGATTCCAGTACACCCTGAACCCGGAGGTTCTGATGAAAACGCTGGAAGACCAACTGTCACAATATGCCACCTACCACCGCGACGCGCGCAATATCGCAACTCATTTTATTGGCATTCCGATGATCGTGGTGGGGGTTGCCGTTCTGTTATCCCGGCCCGCCATAGAGCTGGCAGGTATTGCCGTCTCTCCTGCGCTGCTGGCCGGGCTGGCTGCCTCTGTTTACTACCTGAAACTGGACTGGTTCCTGGGCGTGGTCATGAGCGTGTTGATGGCGTTGTCGGTTTGGGCCGGCGCGGTTCTGGCCGCTCAGACGACGACGGTCTGGTTATCCGCCGGTGTCGGGCTCTTCCTGGTCGGCTGGGTATTTCAATTCATCGGTCATTTCTGGGAAGGCAAGAAGCCGGCCTTTATCGATGATGTTGCCGGCCTGATCATCGGCCCGCTGTTTGTCGTCGCCGAAGCGCTGTTTCTGCTTGGCGCCTTGCCAAAGTTGCGGGCAACCATCGAGGCCCGGGCAGGGCACATAAGGTCCGGCAAGAAAGTGAGCACCGCAACGCGGTAGCAGTATTACAGCTGCCGGGGCGGCATCATGCCCCGCAGCAGAGCGAACGCGCCAGTTGGGTAAACGCCATAAAGGCCGCGGACGGGTTGCGGCGATTAGGGTAGTAGAGGCACAGGCTGTCCCTTGGCGGCGTCCAATCCTGCAACACACGCTGAAGTCGCCCGGACTCGATCTCCTGGGTAACATCGTGCTCAATGAACAATCCCAGCCCAACGCCTTCCTGCACAGCGGCCTTGGCCAGGCTTGCCTCATCCAGGGTGAGTTGGCCAGTCACATCGATCTTGATCAAATTGCCATCGCGTTCAAATTGCCAGGGAAACAGAGCGCCATTGGGTAGCCGAATCCTGATGCAGCGGTGCGGTAGCAAGTCGGTAGGAGTAGATTGAGTGGATTATTGTCTGCCCCTATCTTGAGCACAAGGTCATTGTTTACAGCTTGCCCATTGGCAGCCGTGACCTGATCCGTTAATCGGCGCCCCGTAATGAGCGCCGGACCGCTCTTCAGACAGGAGATTGAATAATGAACATGTCCCTTCCCGCCGCCGTGTCCACCTTCTTCGCCATCAGCAATGGCGGCGACCCCGCACAGGTAGCTGACTGCTTTCAACCGGACGCCTCTGTAATCGACGAAAAACAGACCCATCAGGGCCTTGATGCCATTGAGGATTGGCAGCGCAAAGCGCAGCAGGCGTTTACCTACCAGGTTGAGCCGGTTGAGACCTCAAGTGACAAGGGCATGCTCGTGGTCAAGGCCAATCTTGAAGTTAACTTCCCCGGCAGCCCAGTCCAGCTTGACCATGTATTCGAGCTGGAAGATGGCCTTATCCGCTCACTGGAGATCAAACCATCAGCCACTTGAGGCGCCGTTCTGGCCTAACCCGGTGCCTCGCGCATGACCGACACTAGTCCTGTATCATCGGTCGCTTCAATGTACTGACAGTGAAGCGACCGTGGCCACGCTCAAATATCTCAACGGATACAGCCCCAGCCTGAAACAACAGGTGCAGGCGCTGATCGACAAGAACCAGCTCGGCACCTGGCTGGAACAGCGCTACCCGCCACAAACCCAACATCTGATTCAGTCTGACGCGGCCCTGTACGACTACACCCAGCGCCTCAAGCAACAACACATGCGCAGCAGCGATCCGGTCAGCAAGGTGTTCTACGACACCCGCATGCACGTGATCGACAACGCCCTGGGCCAGCACCAGTTTGTCAGCCGCGTGCAGGGCAGCAAGCTCAAGCGCAAGAACGAAATCAAAGTCTCCGCCATACTCAAAACCCTGCCTGAACCGCTATTGCGCATGGTCGTCGTGCATGAGCTCGCGCATCTGCGCGAGAAAGAGCACAACAAGAGCTTCTACCAGCTGTGCCAGCACATGGAGGCGGACTATCACCAGTTGGAGCTGGATCTGCGTTTGTTTCTGACCCTGCGCGGGTAGGGCGCTAGGCCACCGTTATTTCAGCGGCTGCACCTTGAACACCGCCTTGGCCGTCGCACACAACTCGTCATTGGAATAGATATTGGCATCGGCAAAGCACAGCGACTTGCCCACCCGCGATGGCGTTGCCCGCACTTCCACCCAATGGCCCACGTGCGCGGTGCCAAGAAAATCAATCGTCATACTCACGGTCACCAGGCCGCCGATGTTCTCCAGTTGCCGGGCACAACTCAGCCCCATTGCGTTGTCCGCCAGCGCTGACAGCAGCCCGCCATGCACAAAGCCACGGCTGTTCACATGTGGCGCATCAGCGAGCAGACCCAGGCAGAAGGTGCTTTCAACGCTGGCGGCGTAGATCGGCTCCCAGGGATCGGTCAGGCCGCTCTTGCGGGTGTGGGGTTTGAAACCGGCGGGTATGCTTTGGGTGGTGTCCACGATAATTCTCCGACTGAAAGATAATCTATATATAGACCAGTCGTTATAATTTATCGAGAGAAAATTGAAGGCAGGCTCGTAGGACAGCAGGCGTCAGAACAGATCGAAGGTGCTTTGCTCTTTTATCAGCAAGGGGTCTACTGCCAGCGTCTCAGGTAAGGGTTTGATCAACTCTCGCCCATCATTCCTCACATTTCCCACAGCCTTGCCTACCCGGAACCATTCAAATGCCGCTGCTGGTTCTGCATGATGCCTGGCCAGCTCCACAGCGCGCTCCGAGCTCAGACCTGGTTCCAGCCATTCCCGGGCTGCGTCGGGTGGCAACACCACCGGTGTGCGGTCGTGGATGTCGACCATTCCGCGCTCGCTCGCCGTGGTAATCACTGCAAAACCGTCCAGCGCACTTGGTTGCGCCTGCGCGCCACGCGGAAACTGCCCAATCGCGGCCCAGAACATCGGCTCGCCCGACTTCAGGCGGATGTAATACGGCTGCTTGCCGGCTTTGCCTTCGGGGTCCGCAACCCACTCGTACCAACCGTCAGCCATGACCAGGCAGCGGTTCTTCCAGGCCTCGCGCCAGTAAGGGTTGGTGGGTGCTTCCTCGATGGTCGCGTTGATCACAGGTTTGCCGTGCGGCCTGGGTTTGCCATCGCGCTGGGCTTGAGCCCAATGCGGCGCGTAACGCCATGGCACAGCGCTGATGCGCAAGCTGTCTTCATCCCGGTGCAGCAACTGAACGCGCGTGGTGGGCGCCACGTTATAGCGCTCAAGCGGCTCCTCGCTGGGCGCGAACGCCAGCGGCGCTTGCCAATTGAGGCGCTCCAGATAGCGCACCTCAGCCTGGTATTGGGTATAGCGTCCGCACATGGATTCCGCCCGTCTGCTGGTTACACAATTGGTTTGACCCTGAGTGGGTAATTTCGTTTACTGTATGCACGTACAGTATTTATCAAGGTTACCTGATATGAACGTCCTTACCAACCTCGGCCCCCTGGGCAGCTCGCTGATTGAGCTGCCTTTTTTTTCCTCGCGTGTTTCCGCCGGCTTTGCCAGCCCGGCGCTGGACCACATGGAGCAGGCGCTGTCCCTTGATGAGTTGCTGGATGTCGACGCTCCGCATACCTATCTGGTGCGCTCCGCCGGCGACAGCATGGAGGGTGCCGGCATCTTTGATGGCGATATTCTGGTGGTTAACCGCGCGGTGAAGGAGCAGAACGGCAATATCGTGATTGCCGCCATCAATGGCGAAGCACTGGTGAAGCGCCTGTGCATCCGCGGTGACGAGGTAGTGCTCAGGGCCGAGAACCCCAAGTACCCGCCGGTGTACGTCATGGAAGGCGATGAATTGCTGATCTGGGGCGTGGTGAAATTCAACATCCACGGGCATCTGTGTCATGGCTGACGCGGTCTTTGCCCTGATCGACTGCAACTCCTTTTATGCCAGCTGCGAGCGGGTGTTCCGCCCTGATCTGGCGCGCACGCCGATTGTGGTGCTGAGCAACAACGACGGCTGCGTTATCGCCCGCTCCGCCGACGCAAAGCCTCACGTCAAGATGGGCGCGCCTTACCATCAGGTGCAGGAGCTATTGAAGCAGCAGGGCATTCTCGCCTTCAGCAGTAATTACAGCCTGTATGGCGACATCAGCGAACGCGTCATGACCGTGATCGAAAGCCTGGTGCCCGGCCTGGAGGTGTATTCAATCGACGAGGCCTTCGCCGATATGAGCGGCATCCAGGACCGGGACCAGCTCGGCCGTCAGATAAGAGCCACCGTGCTGAAAACCACCGGCATACCCACCTGCGTGGGCATCGCCCAGACCAAAACACTGGCCAAACTGGCAAACCATGCGGCCAAGCGTTGGCAGAAACACTACGGCGGCGTGATGGATATCTGCGATCCCGAGCGCCGCGACAAGGTGCTGAAGGCGGTCAAGGTCAATGAAGTATGGGGTGTGGGCCGGCGCATGAACGAACACCTCACCAACATGGGCATAAAAACCGCGTGGGACCTGGCCCAGGCCGACGCCTGGACGCTGCGCCAGCAGTTCAGCGTGGTGGTGGAAAAGACCGCCCGCGAACTGCGCGGCGTCTCCTGCCTGGCGCTGGAAGAAGCAGCCCCGGCCAAGCAGGAAATCTGCAGCAGCCGCTCATTCGGCCACCGCCTGAAAAACATAGAGCCGATCCGCGAAGCAGTCGCCACCTATACCGCCCGCGCCTGCGAGAAGTTAAGGGCGCAAGGCTCGCTGTGCAAAAAGGTCCGGGTCGCCATCCGCACCGGCATGTTCAACCCCGCCGAAGCCAAATTTGCCAAAGGGATCGTCTGCGAACTGCCATACCCCACGGACGACACCCGCCTGATCACCCGCGCCGCGCTACAAGGGCTGGAAGCCGTATTCAGGGAAGGGCACGCCTATGCCAAGGCGGAAGTCATGCTGCTGGATCTGCGCCAACAGGGCGAGTTCACCGATGACCTCTTCGCCGAGACTCAGCCGGTCGCCGCTGAAAAAGTCATGAGCGTGCTCGACAGCATCAACAACCGCTGGGGCAGGGGCACCATGCGCCCGGCCCGCGTCCCGGTGACGCCCGAATGGGGCATGAAGCAGGAACTGAAAAGCCCGAACTACACCACCCGCTGGGATCAGCTGTGGACGGCGCGGTGTAAATAAAATGCAGCTTCTCAACGACACCTTACCTGCTTATAGATATGAAGCGGTTTTATAAAAAGGCGAACTCATCGCTCGGATAGCAACCAGTATCAGTTTCCCAGTAAATCCTCAGCCCATTCGGTGAGGACCTGCACTTCCGTTTATGATACAACTCTTCGCTTTTATTAGACGTCTTGCACCCCATGCAAGTGCTCTAGTACAGACAGTTTTTGGCCTCGCTTCTTGGAGCAGTACATGACGGATCAAACCCTTCTGCGCGCAGCCCTATTTGCGGCAGTGCCGGATGATGGCACCAGCATTGGCAATCAAGCCCTGTTGGAACGCTTGCGCAATACCTCACCAGAACTCACTGAACAGGACTACTGGACCGCCCGTGACGCGTTGATTGCCGACGGCCAGTTAGCCAAGGGCCGCGGGCGCGGTGGGGCAGTGCGGCGAGTGGGGGGTGATGAAAGCACCGCTGCCATGCTGGAGCGCGCCAATAAGCAGCTGGTGAAAGAGGTATCAGCTGATTATGCAGCGGGTGATCTAACCCCAGCGGCGCTTGATACTAAAGCGGCCAAACCTGCACGCAAAAGCAAAGACGCATCCACCCCCGCCAGCACACTGGAAGAGCTGAACAAAACCCTGTGGGCCACCGCCGACAAGCTGCGCGCCAACATGGATGCCGCCGAGTACAAGCACATCGTGCTCGGGCTTATTTTCCTCAAGTACATTTCCGACAGTTTTGCTGGTCGCCGGGCTGAACTGGAGCGCAAATTCAGTGATCCCGCAGATGACTATTACCTGGGCGGGGATGACGCCGAGTTATTGGATGGCGAGCTGGAAGAGCGTGATTACTACCGTGAAGTTAACGTTTTCTGGGTGCCGGAAGTCGCCCGTTGGGAGAAGATACGCGCTGCAGCTAAACAAGTGGATATCGGCAAACGTGTCGACGATGCTTTGTCCGCCATCGAGGCCGAAAACCCGAGCCTGAAAAACATCCTCGACAAGCGCTATGGCCGCGCCCAGTTACCAGACGGCAAGCTCGGCGAGCTGATCGACCTGATCTCCACCATTGGCTTTGGCGGCGACACCGGCAAGGCGCGGGATCTGTTAGGCCAGGTTTACGAGTACTTCCTTGGTCAGTTTGCCAGTGCCGAGGGCAAAAAGGGTGGGCAGTTCTATACGCCTGCTAGCATCGTAAAAACCCTGGTGGCGGTGCTCAACCCGCACCACGGCAAGGTCTATGACCCATGCTGTGGTAGTGGTGGCATGTTTGTGCAGTCGGAAAAGTTTATCGAAGCCCACGGTGGCAAGATTGGTGATGTGTCCATTTACGGGCAGGAATCCAATCCCACTACTTGGCGCCTGGCCGCGATGAACCTGGCGATTCGCGGCATCGACTTCAACCTGGGCAAAGAACCCGCTGATAGTTTTGTGCGCAACCAGCACGCAGACTTGCGCGCCGACTTTGTTCTGGCCAATCCGCCGTTCAATATCAGCGACTGGTGGCACGGTAGCCTAGAGGGCGACCCGCGCTGGGTGTATGGCACACCGCCACAGGGCAATGCCAACTATGCCTGGCTGCAACATATGCTTTACCACCTCAAGCCCAATGGCCGCGCCGGTATTGTGCTGGCCAACGGCTCCATGAGCTCCAGCCAGAACAGCGAAGGCGATATCCGCAAGGCGATGGTCGAGGCCGACGTAGTAGAAGTCATGGTCGCTTTGCCCGGCCAGCTGTTCTTCAATACCCAGATTCCCGCCTGCCTGTGGTTCCTTACCAAACAGAAAACCGCCCGCCCCGGCGAAGTGCTGTTTATCGACGCGCGCAAACTCGGCACCAGCGTGAGCCGCGTGCAGATCGAACTGACCGATGCCGATATCGAACGCATCGCGCAAACCGTGGCCAACTGGCGCGGCGAACCGCTGGATGTGGGTGGCGAGATTGCCGAATACCAGGACATCGCCGGCTTCTGCCGCAGCGTCAAACTGGCGGAAATCGCCGAGCACGGTCATGTACTGACACCGGGTCGCTATGTCGGTGCCGAAGAGGTGGAAGATGACGATGAGGCCTTTGCAGAGAAGATGCAGCGGCTGACCAAACAGCTTGGCGAGCAGATGGAGAAGGGCGCAGAACTCGATCAGTTGATCCGGCAGAAGCTGGGGGGGCTGGGGTATGAGTTCTAGGGATTTGTTATTAGAAGACTTAGCTGCACCTGTAAAAAACGCAATCGTAGGTGGCCCATTTGGATCAAACCTGGTTTCTAAAGACTATGTAGCGCAGGGAATACCTGTGATCCGTGGCCAGAATATGAGCGGGAAATGGGTGTCAGGTGATTTTGTATTTGTATCACCAGATAAAGCGCTACAGCTTCAGCAGAATAAAGCTCGCCCAGGGGATGTAGTGTTCACTCAGCGAGGGACTTTGGGGCAGGTGTCGATTGTTCCTGCCTTGCCCTACAGTGAGTATGTTGTTTCTCAAAGCCAAATGAAAATTACGGTTGATCCGAGCAAGGCTGACTCTCAGTTTATTTACTACTTGTTCAGATCAGAGGAGCAGCTCCGATACATTTTTAATTCTGCAATTCAAACGGGCGTTCCTCATACCAATCTGGGACACCTTCGTAAGACGCCAGTCACGGTGCCTTCGCTAGGGATTCAGAAAGCAATTGCTGGTTTTCTCTGTGCACTCGACGACCGCATCACCCTGCTACGCGAAACCAACGCCACCCTGGAAGCCATCGCCCAGGCGCTGTTCAAATCCTGGTTCGTCGATTTTGACCCTGTGCGCGCCAAGGCCGAAAGGCGCCAGCCGGAAGGCATGGACGCTGTCACCGCCGCCCTGTTCCCCGACAGATTTGAAGAGTCCGAACTGGGCTTGGTGCCGGAGGGGTGGAGGGAAGGTGCACTCTCTGACTTAGCAAGCTTCCAGAACGGCTATGCCTTCAAAAGCCAGGACTGGACAGATATTGGTCACCCAGTAGTAAAAATCGGTGATGTTAAGCCTGGACTGATCGATTTTTCAGGTTGTTCTCGGGTGGCTCCAACCACGGTTTCTGGGCTGGAGCGCTTTAAGCTTTCACGTGGTGATTTGTTGGTCGGTATGACTGGGTATGTCGGTGAGACAGGTTTGGTGCCTCGCATAGAGCCACATGCCTACATCAACCAGCGTGTGGGGCGGCTGGTTACTCGCGCGGGATTAAGTGATATCGGCATGGTGTATTGCGCTGTCCGTGATTCCGCATACAAGTCTTATGCAGAATCGCAATCCCATGGCAGCGCACAAGCAAACGTTAGTGGTGCCGCACTGCTCGCCTATCCCGTCGTGATACCTCCACCAGAAGTTTTGTGCAGCTTTAATCGCATAGTTGAGCCACTGTTTGAGTCGATTCTGTCCAACTACGAGCAAGCCCAAACCCTCAACAAACTCCGTGACACCCTTTTACCCCGCCTGATTTCCGGCCAGCTTCGCCTGCCGGAAGCCGAGTCCACGCTGGAGAGCGTCCTGTGAGCGAGCCCCTCAGCCAATTGTTCAAGGACTGGATGATTGCCACCGGCAAATCCATAAACACGGCCAGCAACTACCTTACTGGGGTGAACACCGTTTCGAAGCATTATGAGCAAGATGTTTTTGCCATCAGTGATCTGACTGAACTGAAACAGCTATGCGCCTTGTATAGGCCGGGCGGCGAGCATGCCGACGTAGGCGCCAGCAACAGCAACAATGTGCACAGTGGGTTGCGGCAGTGGCTGGAATACCAGACTGAGCGCCAGGGCGGCACCGAGGAGGCGATACAAGGCTACGCCAACGATCATGTAGCAACCTTGCTGCAGGGGCGTCCAGCAGAACAGGTCAACTGGTTCTGGATGGTTATCAGGATGCTGCGCGCGCGCTGTCCAACAGCCGATCATTACACTGCCAACACCACGCCGCCGGATGTACGGGTGGGGCAAAAGTCAGGTACGGGTAATGGCAAGGTAGCCTTTCATCTGCGCGGTAAAAACGCACGGCAAATGACCTGCGATGCCCGTGATCTGGCTGACCACCTTGAACAACTGAGCGAGCGGGGTGTTGCCGAACAAATAAGTTCGGAAGATCACCCTTCAGCAGAAGCGGTCGGGCGCTGGCTGGACAGCGTCTTGCAAGTGATACCTGTTGATGACTTGCCATTGAAAGGAGAAGGAAGAATGCCCAGCGATTATCATGCTGCAGACGTATCGAGCAGTGACGTCCAGCAGGACGCTGGCGCATCGCCCCGTGGTAGGCCAGCACTCAATCAGATTCTGTTTGGCCCGCCGGGTACGGGCAAGACGTACAACACCATCAACCAGGCACTGGCTATTCTGGCGCCTGAGGTACTTGCCCAGAATCAGGGTGATGACCCTGACAGCCGCAAACGGCTTAAAGCAGTTTTTGACCAGTTTGCGCAGGATAAACGGATCCGCTTCGTGACATTTCACCAGAGCTTCAGCTATGAGGATTTTGTTGAGGGTCTGCGGGCTGAGTCTGATCCCGAAACCGGGCTTGTGCATTACCCGATCGAGAGCGGCGTGTTCAAGCGTCTGTGTGATGACGCTCGTACCCGACCTTCGACTGATCAGGATGTAGGCAAGAACCCGGCGATCTGGAAGCTATCCATCGCGGGCACGGGTCCGTCCTCCACCAAGACTTACTGCCTGGATCATGGGGAGGCGCGGATCGGTTGGGGTGAGACCGGGGATCTCACTGGAGAGGTTGCGCAGAACGCTTATTACCAGTCGCTCGGCGCCGGTGATAAGGGCACGCTGAGCTATTTTGCCGAGCAGATGGCGGTGGGCGATATTGTCTTGTGCATACATTCTGCCGGGCAGATTGGTTCTATTGGCGTGGTGACGGGTGAGTATCGCTACGAGCAATCAGTACCGGATGGCATCATTCCCGATTATCAGCATGTGCGCCCGGTACGCTGGCTGTATCGCGACATCAACCTGTCGATTCTGCCTCTCAACGATGGTCGTCAGTTCACGTTGAAAACCGTCTATGCCATGAACCGTTTCAGCTGGGCTGAACTGCTGGTGTACTTGCAGGAAAACGGCAAAAGCCCGACCCAACAGGTTGCTACCAAAGGGGTCGAGAACGAGCCTTATGTGCTCATCATCGATGAGATCAATCGCGGTAATGTGTCACGTATCTTCGGTGAGCTGATCACCCTGATCGAGCCGTCCAAGCGGGAGGGCGCCGATGAAGCGCTGACCCTGCAACTGCCGTACTCGAAAAAAACCTTCAGTGTGCCAAAGAATGTCTATCTGATCGGCACCATGAACACCGCCGACCGCTCCCTGGCCGGGCTGGATATGGCCCTGCGCCGGCGCTTTGTATTCCGTGAGATGCCGCCAAAGCCTGAGCTGCTAAAGGATGTCATGGTCGGGAAGCTTGATGTCGGCCAGTTGCTGCGGGTGATGAACCAGCGTATCGAGGTGCTTCTGGACCGGGATCACTGCCTTGGGCATGCCTACTTTATGCCATTGAAAGAGGCAGGGCTGTCGGATGAGGAAAAGCTGGCAAGACTCGGGCTGATCTTCCGCAACCAGATTGTGCCGTTGTTGCAGGAGTACTTCTTTGAAGACTGGCAACGGATTCAATGGGTACTCAACGATCACCGTAAGCCAAAGAGTGATCGCTTTATTGAACAGGATCAGCAGGATCTCGGCGTGCTGTTTGGCAACATCAGCGTACCTGCGCAAGGTGCGGTTTGGCGGATCAATGATGGCGCCTTTCAGCGGCCATCAGCCTACACCGGTGTTATCGCAGCTGGGCCTCAGATGGAATCATCATCTTCGCAGCCTCTGGAGTCAGGTGATTGAGCGAGGTTATTACCGTCCGTGAATACGCCCGCCTGACAACGGCTGATGTCCCACCGGGCAAACTTGACTGCGCGCAGATTTCCAGCAGTGCGTTCGAGTGGCTATGCGACCTGAGTGCGGAGTTCAGCCGCCGTGGTGCGACCCTGCTGCAGGTGGATGGCAAGCAGGCTTTGAAATGGGATTCCTACGTTGGGGTAGTTGAGACCCCCTGCGGCACGCGGCTGGAAATTCTGCCCAAGCACCATGATGAGGGTGACTGCAAGCAGAAGAGCCGCCAGCTGCTGCGCAAACTGATCCAGCAGGCTTTGCAGATCAAGCCACGCGAGGCGTCGGTTGCCAGCCTGGAACTGTTCAATGCGCCGCTCAGTGAGTGGGTCATGGGGCAGTTTCTGGCGGAGCTGGATTTATTGGTAAAGCGCGGTGTGCGCTTCGATTACCAGCGTATCGAGGAAGAACAGCGCTTTCTGCGCGGTCAGCTCAATGTGGTGGCGCAAATGCGCCAGCCGCCTGGCCGCCAACATCACTTTCAAATCCGTCACGATGCGTTCTTACCGAATCGTGCTGAAAACCGCCTACTGAAAAGCGCATTGGAGCAAGTGACCAACAGCACACAAGACGCCGGTAACTGGCGACTGGCCAGTGAGCTGCGATCCATGCTGGCCGAGATACCCGCCAGCCGTCAGGTGACGCAAGATTTTCGTGCCTGGAGCCGTGACCGATTGATGGCGCATTACCAGCGGATCAAGCCCTGGTGCGAGCTTATCCTCAACCAACAGATGCCGATTGCCGTGGCCGGTGATTGGCGCGGTATGAGTATGCTGTTCCCGATGGAAAAGCTTTTCGAACAGTATGTAGAGGCCTGGCTGCGGCGCAATCTGCAGCTTGATGCCGAATTAACAGCCCCCGCAACAAGTCAGTTTCTATGTCGACACGAGCAAGGCACTATATTCCGCCTTGAGCCCGATCTGCTTGTGCAGCAGGGTGAAACTACTTGGGTGTTGGACACCAAATGGAAGCGTTTGGCCTCTCATGATAGGCAGAGCAAATACGGGTTGAGCCAGGCCGATTTTTATCAGCTTTATGCCTACGGGCAAAAATACCTGGGAGGCAAAGGCGAGCTGGTACTGATCTATCCCCGTTGGGGGCAGTTCTCCACTGCGCTGTCGCCTTTTGATTTTGACCACAACCTACGGCTCTGGGCGTTACCCTTTGACCTGGATAATGACCAACTGATGGGCGCGGAACTGCTGTCATTGCCGCTCAGCGATCACTTAAAAAGTACGCCATATACTCAGAGGGAAGCGAGGGCATGAGCAACTATCAGCCACCGGTCAATCTGACGCCAAAGATGTTTGATCTGGTCGCAAGTATCAGTGAATTGGTTGGTCGCTTGACCGCGCTGGGCGATACACATCTCACCCCGCAGCTGCGCAGGGGTAATCGGATTCGTACCATTCAAGCGTCTTTGGCTATTGAAAACAACACGCTCAGCGTCGATCAGGTCACTGCGGTGCTGGCGGGCCAGCGCGTCATGGGTCTGCCTCGAGAGATTCAGGAAGTACGCAATGCCTTTGCCACCTATGAGGCCATGCAGGGCTGGGATCCTGGTTCCAGGCGCGACTTGCTTGCAGCCCATGGATTACTGATGCACGGGCTGTTGGATGATGCCGGGCGGTTTCGTTTAGGCGGAGTTGGGATCTACCGGGGCGAGCAGCTGTTGCATATGGCGCCTCCGCCCAGTCGCGTATTTACCCTGATGGACGATCTACTCGGCTGGCTCGCAAACACGGAACTGCACCCGCTGATAGCCAGTTGTGTCTTTCACTATGAATTTGAGTTTATTCATCCCTTTGCCGATGGTAATGGCCGCATGGGGCGCCTGTGGCAAACATTGATTCTCAGTCGCTGGCGTCCGGTCCTGGCCTATTTGCCGGTTGAAACGGTTATCCGAGACCAGCAGCAGGCCTACTATGCTGCTCTCGCTGCAGCGGATGCTCAGTCGGAAACGACGGTGTTTATCGAGTTTATGCTGCTGGCCCTGCATAAATCTCTGCAGGAAGCAGTGGCAAGCGTACAAGTAGGCGATCAAGTAAGCGATCAAGTAGCTCGGCTGTTACAGGTTATAAAGCCTGGTGAAACCTTGAAGGCCAGCGAGCTTATGCAACGACTGGATTTGCACCATAGGCCAACCTTCAGCAACAACTACCTTAAGCCTGCTGTTCAAGCCGGGCTGATAGAAATGACTGATCCGGGCTCTCCGCGCAGCCCTAGACAGCGTTACCGCAGGCGGCCATAGTGCAGTTTCTGCCAGGAAAGGCGAGAATTTGATGACCGAAGACCAGTTGGAACAGGAAGCCCTGGAGACCCTGGGCGAACTTGGCTACAAACACCTGTACGGCCCGGATATTGCGCATGACGGCCCTAATCCTGAACGGGAGAGCTACCGCGACGTGGTGTTGGGTATGCGTCTACGCGAGGCTGTGGCACGGCTGAATCCCAGTATGCCGGCTGCAGTGCGTGAAGATGCGGTGCGTCAGGTGCTTAACCTTGGATTACCCGTGCAGCTTTCAGCTAATCGGTATTTTCATCGTTTGCTGGTAGGTGGTGTGCCTGTTCAGTACCAGAAGGACGGCGAAACCCGCGGCGACTTTGTGCGCTTGGTGGATTGGGCCAAGCCGGCTGCCAATGAATATCTGGCCGTCAACCAATTTACGATTCTGGGTCCTAAGAATAACCGTCGGCCTGACATTATTCTGTTCATCAACGGCCTGCCGCTGGTGTTGCTTGAACTCAAGAATCCTGCCGATGTGAATGCTGATCTGTGGAAGGCCTACGAGCAGATTCAGACCTACAAGGAGCAGATTCCGGATCTGTTCCACTACAACGAAATCCTGATCATTACCGATGGCACTGAAGCGCGCATGGGCTCGCTCTCGGCCAATGCTGAGCGTTTTTCTCGCTGGCGTACTATTGATGGGGTCGGCCTTGATCCGTTGGGTGCCTTCAGCGAGATGGAAACGCTTATGCGCGGCGTGCTGGAGCCGCGCATGCTGATGGACTTTCTGCGCTACTTTGTACTTTTTGAAGAAGATGGCGTGCTGGTCAAAAAGATTGCTGGGTACCACCAGTTTCACGCCGTGCGTTCGGCGATTGAGCAGGTGGTCACTGCCTCTCGTCCGGGCGGTACGCAAAAGGGTGGCGTGGTCTGGCATACCCAAGGATCGGGCAAGAGCATCACCATGACCTGCTTTGCCGCCAGAATCATGCAAGAAACGGCAATGGAGAATCCGACCATTGTGGTGATCACCGATCGCAATGATCTGGACGGCCAACTGTTTGGGGTGTTTTCTCTTTCCCAGGATTTGCTGCGCGAACAACCGGTGCAGATCAGCACACGAGGCGACTTGCGCGAGAAGCTTAACAATCGCCCGAGTGGCGGCATTGTCTTTGCCACTATTCAGAAGTTTGCCCCCGGCGCAGACGAAGACAGCTTCCCAGTGCTCTCCAACCGTCACAACATTGTGGTGATTGCTGACGAGGCACACCGGACCCAATACGGCTTCAGCGCAGAACTCAAGGCGCCGGAACCGCTCAAGGCCGCAGAAGATAAAGCGGTTTATCAAGTGGGCTACGCCCAGCATCTGCGCGATGCTCTGCCCAATGCAACCTTTGTGGCATTTACCGGCACCCCGGTATCCGGTGAGGATCGCGATACCCGTGCGGTATTTGGTGATTACATCCATGTCTACGACATGAAGCAGGCTCAGGAAGATGGCGCGACGGTCGCCATTTACTATGAATCGCGCCTGGCCAAGTTATCGCTAAATGACGAAGTCTTGCCGCTGATTGACGAGCAGGTAGATGAGCTGGCTGAGGACGAAGAGGAAGACCAGCAGGCACGCCTGAAAAGCCGCTGGGCAGCACTGGAAAAGGTGGTGGGTGCGAAACCGCGCATTCACAGCGTGGCGGCTGACTTGGTTGCCCACTTTGAAGAGCGTAATCAAGCCCAGGATGGCAAGGCTATGGTGGTCGCCATGAGTCGAGAAATCTGTGTGCATTTGTACGATGCCATAGTAGCTCTGCGCCCAGATTGGCACGATGAAGACCCTGAAAAGGGTGCGATTAAGATCGTGATGACTGGAAGCGCCTCAGATAAGGCGCTGCTTCGGCCACACATTTACCCCGGTCAGGTGAAGAAGCGTCTGGAAAAACGCTTTAAGGATCCCAAAGACCCGCTGCAGATGGTTATTGTGCGCGATATGTGGCTAACCGGTTTTGATGCACCTTGCGTGCACACTCTGTATATCGACAAACCCATGAAAGGCCATAACCTGATGCAGGCCATCGCACGGGTCAATCGGGTATTCAAGGATAAACAGGGCGGTTTGGTCGTTGATTACATTGGTATCGCCAATGAACTGAAAGCCGCACTCAAGGAATACACCGCGAGCAAAGGCCGTGGCCGTCCCACTGTGGACGCCCACGAGGCATACGCTGTTCTAGAGGAAAAGCTCGATATCCTGCGCGCCATGCTGCATGGCTTTGATTACAGCAACTTCCTTACTGGCGGCCACAAGCTGATGGCTGGCGCCGCTAACCATGTGCTCGGTGAGAAGGATGGCAAGAAGCGTTTTGCTGATAATGCCCTGGCCATGAGTAAAGCTTTCACTCTGTGCTGCACCTTGGATGAAGCTAAAGCCGTGCGGGATGAGGTGGCGTTTTTACAGGCCGTAAAGGTCATGTTGATTAAGCGCGAAGTAAGCCAGAAAAAGAAAACTGATGAAGAGCGCGAATTGGCGATTCGTCAGATCATCGGTAACTCGGTGGTCTCTGGCGGTGTAGTTGATGTGTTTGAGGCTGTAGGGCTGGATAAACCCAATATCGGCTTGCTTGATGAAGCCTTTCTGGAGGATGTACGCAACCTGCCAGAAAAGAACCTGGCAGTCGAGCTGCTGGAGCGACTGCTGGAGGGTGAAATCAAAAGCCGCTTCGGCACTAATCTCGCTCAGGAGAAGAAGTTCTCGGAGCTGCTGGGCAATGTCATTACTCGTTACCAGAACCGCTCTATCGAAACCGCTCAGGTCATCGAAGAGCTGATCGAGATGGCTAAGAAGTTTGCTGAAGCGAGCAAGCGAGGGGAAGGGCTGGGGCTGAATGAGGATGAGCTGGCGTTCTATGACGCCCTTGCCAATAACGAAGCCTCAGTGCGCGAGTTAGGCGACGAGATCCTGGCCAAAATCGCCCATGAACTGACTGATAGCTTGCGTAAGAACGTGACTGTGGACTGGAACAACCGCGAGAGCGTCCGTGCCAAACTGCGTTTGATGGTTAAACGAATACTTCGCAAGTACAAATACCCGCCTGATCAGCAGGAGCAAGCAGCGCAGTTGGTGTTGGCGCAGGCTGAGACATTGTGTAGGGAGTGGATGTAGGGGCACTGGCTCCCTCGCTGGAAAGTGACCGAGATGAAAAAATAGGGATTATCCGGGGTCAGATGAAGATTGATTCCAAGGCTTGTTGACTCTGCATGCGATGTACTGCAGCAACGCAACAGCCCGAATCCGATAAACCCGATAAGTGAGCCATCCCTGACGAGAAAATGGCCAGTGTTCTTCATCAAGCATTGATGTAGCAGAGGCGCCTCACGATTGATAGGCAGGCGTGACGGCTAATGTCGGTTCTCAAGTTGTCGCCTTCAGAGCTACAAATGTAGCCTTTAGAGCGACAGTGCTGGGACACTGATCTGAATCGCCCCTAGTCTCGTTTTGGCTCTTAGCCGCTATCAAGTAGAAGCGCTGAGCCGGTAACAGGCAGCTTGTTATTTGCCCAGACCCGCAAGATGATAGCTCCACGGAGGCCAGCCAAACTGGTCGTCATCCCGGAGATAATAATGAACAAGGTACTGGCTGTGCTTGTGGGGTTGCTTGGCCTGATGTTCCTGCTGATCGGGTTGCGTTGGCTGGTTGATCCGTCTGGCGCGGCGGGTCAGTTGGGCATGCCCCTGCTGGACGATGTCGGGCGCAGTACGCAGATCGGTGACTTCGCCGCGTTCTTCCTCACTCTGGGCGTGCTTATTCTGCTTGCTCTGGTAACGTCTCAGCGCCTCTGGTATTACCCGGCAGCTATATTGTTGGGCATCGCTGCGGTGGGGCGGGTGCTGGCCTGGGCGGTGCATGATGCGGCGCTGGCGCTTGATTTGATCGTCCCGGAGGTAATTATTGCGGCTGTGTTGCTTTTGGCTTCGCGCCGGCTGGGTAAGACGGGTTAACGCTACATATTCAACCCAACAGCTTCAGCTTTACGGCCACAAATGACGCCGACGTCACTGCGCCTGTATCCAGCCATCCTTGGATTTGGCCATTAATATTTCCGAGCGTTGTACCGAGCGGCCTACGACCGGTGCTGTCGCATCCACTTCTACATCGCAGCGGTAGACATCCGTGCGTTCTTCTTCGCAACTATGGAGGGTGACGTCGTGGATCTCGACTTTCAGCATGCCGGACATGCTCTCGCCGCCGAGCTCACCCAACATGGCGGACATCTGCTCCATTTGCGCTTCCAGCAGCGCTTTGACGTCCTTTTCCGACGGCCCGCTCGAGCAAGCGCTGAGCAGAAGGGTTGAGCCCAGCAGGAGCGCTCCGTAAATGGCTTTTTTCATTCTGATCCCTGATATTGGTTTTGTTGTAATGCATTAGCTGTCCGTCAGCGAGGTTATGTCAGATGCCAGCAAGGGGCAATACAAGGACCCGCTCATTTTTTGTACGGAGTTCTCATGTCGATATTTTTCTTGTATTTCGACATATAAACTTGTTGTGTCGATATCATCGACATAAACTGGCAGTCAATTGAAACGTGTCGAAAACCTCAGGCGAATTAAACATGACTTGGCGAGCCGATCAGCCCTATAACGCGCTTCCGCTTTTACCGCCTGAGCGCCAGCGCGTTGAAACGGTACCCATTCTAAAAGCCTGTATTAATGCGCGTGCCGCACTGGCAGAGCTCAAGCAGGCAGGTCAACTGTTGCCCAATCAAACGCTGCTGATCAATTTGGTGCCGCTGTTAGAAGCCAAAGACAGTTCGGAAATTGAAAATATCGTCACTACCATGGATAGGCTTTTTCAGTTTGCCCAGGAGGACAGCGCGGCCGACGCCGCGACCAAGGAGGCTTTGAGCTACCGCACGGCCCTTTATGAAGGTTTCAAACAACTCAATCGCCGCCCGCTATGCATCACCACGGCCACAGAGATTTGCAGCACTCTGAAGGCTCAGGAGATGGATATTCGTAAAATCCCAGGCACCGTTATCGGTAATCAGGATACAGGAGAGGTGGTATATACGCCGCCGGTAGGAGAGGGCGCTATTCGGGATCTATTGGGTAATTGGGAGCAGTTTCTCTACGCCGAAGACGATATAGACCCACTGATTAAAATGGCGATTAGTCATTACCAGTTTGAAGCAATACATCCTTATTTTGACGGTAATGGTCGCACGGGCCGTATTCTTAATGTGCTCTACCTGATTGAGAAGCAGCTGCTCACTCTGCCCATTCTGTATCTGAGCCGTTATATCCTTGAGCACAAGCAGGACTATTACCGGCTACTCACGCAAGTTACTCGGGAGCAGGATTGGCAGGCGTGGATTCTGTTTATGCTGAGAGGCGTGGAGGTCACGTCCAACTGGACCTGTGCCAAAATTGAGTCCATTAGAAGGCTCATAGAACATACCTCCGAGCACGTGCGTACGCAGCTGCCCAAAATTTACAGCCATGAACTGATCCAGCTCATCTTTGAACAGCCCTATATACGCATTAGCGATCTGGTAGAACGTGACATTGCCAAGCGCCAAACCGCCTCCGTTTATTTGAAGCAGCTTTGCGAGATAGAAGTGTTAACAGAAAAATCAGCGGGCAAGGAAAAGCTGTTTGTTCATCCGAAGCTGGTGACGTTGATGAGCAAGGACGGCAATGATTTTGAGCTCTATCAGAAATAATTTCAGCAAGCCCTGAATGGTAGCTAGCACTAACAAGCTCCTTAGCCGATACGAATATGAGCAAATTACCAAGCAGCGATAGGCTTGTTCGTTCCCCCCTCCGAGGTTACCCATGACTCAAGCAAGAATTGCCATTATCGGCGGTGGCCTGGCTGGGCTGTATGCGGCCTATCGGCTACATCAGCTCGGTATCGCGTTTGACCTTTTCGAGGCGCGCAGTCGGCTGGGTGGCCGCATTCTGTCGACTGCGTCAGGCGGTTTTGATCTCGGGCCATCCTGGTTCTGGCCTGACTTTCAGCCGCTTATGCATAACCTTGTGGCTGAGTTGGGGTTGCCTGCGTTTGAGCAATACACGGCAGGCGCTACCTTGGTGGAGGACCAGGTGGCGGGCGTTGTGCGTACATCAGGGTATCTGCCGGGCAACACTTCTATGCGTGTGGAGGGCGGAACAAGTCGCCTGGCGGAAGCGCTGGCTGCCTCCTTGCCGCCATCTCAGGTGCATCTGAACGCTGCACTGACGTCTGTGCATCTGGAAGAGCAGGGGGTGCGGCTGACGTTTTCAGGCGAGCCGGTGCAGGCATCCTATTATTCAAGTCTTTGGCTGGCGTTGCCGCCACGATTGATCGCGGGAATTCAATTTACGCCGGGGCTTTTGCAGCCCGAGTTACAGCAGTTGATGGCTGTGCCGACATGGATGGCTGCGCATGCCAAGTATGTTGCACGCTATGCCAAGCCGTTCTGGCGTGACGCGGGGCTGTCCGGTGATGCATTCAGTCGCATTGGCCCGATGGCTGAACTGCACGATGCCTGCAATGACGGTGGAGCGGCGCTGTTTGGCTTTCTGGGCGTGAGTGCAGCCCAGCGCGCCCGCATCGGTGAGTCTGACCTGAAGGCATTATGCCGAGCCCAGCTTGGTCGGTTGTTTGGCGATCAGGCTGCTGACCCTATCGAGGACTACCTGTACGACTGGGCTGCCGATCCCTTTACCGCAACCGATCAGGACCAGGTAGCATCGGGTGCACACGGATATCTTGAGCGCAGCTTTTCATTAGCGCCGCCGTGGGAGGACATGATGCGCTTGATTGGCAGCGAGGCGACGGCCGAGCAGGGCGGGTATATGGAAGGCGCGTTGGGCGCAGTGGATGTGGCAATGCAGGCGCATCATAGATCCGCCGGCATCAACAATCCCTTACGCCGATAAGCTTCAATATCAATCCCGAGCGCGCTGCTGCCGTGCACCTCGATTCGCTCCAGCAATTTCATTGCACACGTTCACGGCTCAACCCGGGCGACCAGATGTCATTACCGCAACGCGGGCACTGCGCCGTTTGCTGACTTTCAATATGCTGTGTATGCGCGCAGCGAACACAGGCATGGTCTCCGCTGGCGGGCGTTAGCTTGTAAACAGGGCGATGCTCTGGAGGGAGAACAGACAGCCCCGGCTTGACGTCTTCTGACGAGTAAAAATACAGGCTTACGTCGCCATCGGTCTCTAGAATGCCCAAGCGGACCTGCCCCAGGTGTTCTACCCCCTGTTGGCGCAGCTCCATGAAGAACTCGTCTGCTGAAATATTAAGATGGTCCAGGCTTTTCAATTCGTACACACCGTCCTTGATGATGGTCACTGGCTTGCCCTCCAGCCAGTTGGAAAAGTGTTTGCTGTGACTGGTACCCAGAACAGTGAGACGATAAAGCAGCAGTAGGGTGATAAACACCATGGCTATAGGTAATAGCGGTACGTCCTCGTAAAAGGACACATCACCCGCGGCTGACCCTAGCGTGAGGATCATGACCAGTTCGAACAGCGATAGCTGGCGAACGCCGCGGCGTCCGCTGATTTTCAGGAACAGGAAAACGATAAGAAAGGCAAAAAGGGCGCGAAAGGCTACCTCGCCGAGAAATGCCACGGGAAAATCATCCAGCAGCATGCGCTGCCAATCGAACGCGATCATGGGTTGATCCATTGAATTAATGACGATCACTGAGACCCTGAAACAGGGGATTAGATCAGTTTGTTTAAAAGGTATTGAAGAATGACTGGAACACCGGTGGAGAGTGACAGAGAACAAAATGAGTTGGCAGAGCTGGCTCGGCAGACCCTGATGCACTACGAGCAGAACGCCGTGGGCTTTCGTGAAGGCACGCGCGATCACGACGTGAGCCAGAACATCGACGCCTTGCTGCGCAATATCCAGGCGCCTGCACCGTGGCAGATACTGGATATGGGCTGTGGGCCGGGGCGTGATCTGCGCGCCTTCAAGGCGATGGGGCATGTGCCGGTGGGGCTGGATGGTTGCGAAAGCTTTGTCGAGATGGCCCGGCAAGACAGTGGCTGCGAAGTCTGGCTGCAGGATTTTCTCGCACTGGATCTGCCGGCCGAGCGCTTTGATGGCATTTTCGCCAACGCCACCCTGTTTCACATCCCCAGCAAGAAGCTGCCTGGCGCTTTACGGCAGTTGCACCAGAGCCTGAAGCCCGGTGGCGTGCTGTTCAGCTCCAACCCGCGAGGTGAGGATCAGGAAGGCTGGACCGGTGATCGCTATGCCGCCTATTACCGTCTGGAAACCTGGCGGGCATTTATGCAGGCAGCGGGGTTTGTCGAGATTGAGCACTACTATCGTCCTGCCGGCTTGCCGCGTGAGCAGCAGCCCTGGTTGGCAACTGTCTGGCGGCGCGCCTAGGGCTAAGGAGAACCCAGGCGAAGCGCAGGCTACAACCAGTTAAGTTGTGCTTGTGCGGTGTGTTTACAGATATTTATATTGGAGTATAGTGTCTGTAGATAGTTTACAAGAGGTTGTTGTCATGCTGACTGCGCTTGCTACATCCGACAGCAAAGCCGCTTCCGCTACGGGCCTGCGCACCGCTGTCGCCATTCTGGATAAATGGGGTGCAACGGGGGAGCAGGGCGAGGCGATTCTGCGCGTCTCGCACAGTACCTACGCTCGGGCCAAGCGCAAGGACGGGCTGGCGTCGATCAATCTGGATCGCGACCAGCTTACGCGGGTGAGCTTTGTGTTGAACATGCACGCGGCGCTGCGGACCATTTTCGATAACCCGGAAAACCTCTACGGATTCATGCGCATGCCAAACGATAATGCGTTTTTCTTCGGCCGCTCGCCGCTGGAGGTGATGGGCGAGGGCGATATTGTCGCGGTGTATGAAACCTTCCGGCGCATTGATGCGTTGCGGGGTGGCCAGTGGTAACGGCTGACCAGCTTGAGGTACTGCCTGACAGCACAGTTCGTGCTTACCGATTGGTGCATTCCAAATTCCCGCCGATTGCCATTTTCGAAGACGTCGCCAGTGCGGAGGAGTTCGAGCAGCTTTATGCACTGCAGTCGCTGACCAACCCGCGCATGCTCAGCCAGGCGGGCAGCCTGGAGATGCTGCCACGTGGTGATATTCCGTTTGGTATTCAGGGTTGCTCCTACGCCACTGCACCTTTTACCCATGTGAATCCAGAGGGGTCGCGCTTTAGTGATGGCTCCTTTGGCATGCTCTACCTGGGCGATAGTATGGAAACGGCGATTGCCGAAGTGCGCTATCACCAGCAGGCCTATTGGTCGAAGGTACCGGACCTGCGTTACGAGCGCTTCGTGTTTCGCGGGCTGACGGCGCGCTTCAATGAAGCTGGAACGCTGGACGCGCTGGCGGTGCCGCGCAAGGATCCGATCTACGCACCCAGCGATTACAGCGCCTCACGCGCGCTCGGCCGCAGCTCACTGGAAGCCAAAGCCACTGCGTTGCGCTTTCACTCGGTGCGTCAGCCGGAAGGCATTTGCTGGGGGCTGTTTACGCCCAGATTGGTCAAGTCAGTAGTGCAGACGGCGCATTACGAGATGATCTGGAGCGGCGAGATTGCGGCGGTGCACAAGCTCTCTACGCATATAGGCTAGGTCCGGCTTACTTGTCGCGCGGGCGCATCAGTTCATAGAGTGACCCCGCCGCCTGCCGCGCGCGCTTCCATTCCCGCGAAGCGGAAAACCCGCTGGCTTCGCGCCGCTTGCGGTTCAACTGCACATTAATGGCCTTGTCATAACGCTGGCTGAGTAGATCGCGTAGCGCTTCAACGTTGTATTGCTCGCGCTCGGGCGAGACGCACAGCGGCAGGATGTCATCCAGGCCGAGCACTTCCCGGTTGAAATCCAGTGCTTCGCGGATCAGTTCTGCCTTGCTGCCTGGCTCGGGGTGGTCCAGCTCGTAGGGCGGTTGCCAGTCGTTCTGGATGCCAAGGCGGTCTACCTGATTCAGTAGGCCGATCAGCGGCGGGGGCTGATAGTGGATGCGCTTGCTGTGCCATTGGCGGAAGTGCTCGCCGAACTCCTGATCCAGCTTGCGCGCCGGTTGATTGGCGCGCAGTACCCAGAGCACCATATCGGACTGGACCATTTCCTCGAACAATACCTTCTCGATTTTCGCGTCGCCGTTCAGACCGGGCAGGTCAAGCAGGCGCAGAAATGGAATGCCGTCTACCTTGCATTCGTAAACCAGACCGCGATCGGTCGAGGGCAGGGCGCTGGTCTCGGCTTGCCAGCCTTCGGTCAGGGCATTGATGATCGAGGATTTGCCCGCGCCGGTCTGGCCGATCAGGCAAATGCGGATTGGCTCGGGTTTGTCCGCATTGCGGGTGTCGTCCTTGCGCGTGGCGGCGGTGACATTCAGTTCGTCATCTTCAAAGCGAAAATGCCCGCCGTACAGATCGATGGCCGAGCGCAGTACTTCCAGCAGCAGCAGGCGTTTGAGACGCTGCTGCATTTCATCACTGAGCCCTTCAAAGGATTGCCCCAGGGCCTGGCTGCCGAGTTCGGCGAGCATGCCTTCCGGAGTGAGCATGCGCACCTTGCGGTAGACGTTGACCAGGGTCATAGCCGGGGCGAACTGGTCGGCTTTTTCTTCCAGCCAGAGTACGTGGGAGATTTTAAGGTGGTTGATGCCTGGCACGTTGGCCTTGAGCGTGCGGCGGTAACGCTGGGTAAGCTGCTCCAGGATCGCCAAGAGGGCGATGGGCGAGAAGGCCCACTCGGCATTTTTGCTGCCCTTGCCGTACTGCTCGGCAACGCTGCGGGCCAGTATCAGCGCGCTGTCGGGCACGCTGCGCCAGGTCTCGGTGCTTTGCACCAGGGTGACCACTTCCGGCAGCAGCGCTTGCTGCACCTGTTTGTCCCACGGCGTCCAGTAGGCTGGGGTTTCCAGCTCTTTTTCCAGGCTGGCTTCCAAACTGGCTTCAATTTGCGGGGCGATCTTGCGCCGCCTGCGGGCCGCGAGAAAGTACGGCAGCATCGCGGCTAGCGTGAGCAGGCCAAGCAGGCCGACAAAGGTGAGTATGTAGTTGTAGCGAATAATGGCGTACAGCCCGAACAGCACCAGCAGGCCGATGGGCAGCAGAATCGCAATCAGCAGGAAGGGCCCCAGCCGGTTGGATAGCTGCAACGCCGAGCGTACGGCGTTAACGGTGCTTTTCAGTGTCATCTTTGGCTACCGGCAGAATGTGTTCGAAGGCGCGTTTGTAGGTGGCTTTGAGTTCTTCGGGGGAGGTGGGCTTGCCGCTGGCCTTGTTGAAAAGATACATGCTGCCCACGCGCCCCAGGGCGTAAGTCACACAATAGCTGGTCACCGCAGCGGACGCCGCGCCAACCGTCTGGCCGTAAACCGGTATCAGCTTGACCAGTTGTTGCAGGCCAAATCGCGCCGCGTACTGCACGCCAAATCCTACACCTAGAGTACTGATCATCTCGGTAAGCAGGCGTTTGTCCCACTCCAGCCCATATTGATTGGCCAGGCTATGCAGCATCTTGGTCTGGATGGCGGGTACGGTTACCAGTCCGAGTATCGGGACGGCGTCGGTCGCGCCAGCAGCACCGGCGTACCACATAACTTCGGTTTTGAAATGCTCGAAATTGGTTTCTTCCACGGAGCGCTTTTCTTGCTTTTCAAAGAGTTCAGCGACAATAGGTAGAAACTGCCCGAGCTTTTCGATCAGCTCCGCAATGCCCACTGGCTGGCCGGTACGGCCGATCAGATCGACCGGGGCGCTATCGATATCACCCCAGATCGCCTCTACGGCGGTCTGGTTGTGCAGGATGCATCGGCGTTGTTCTTCGAGGGTATCGAGCAACTCTATGCCGGTATGCACCAGCAATGCGTTGCGGATCTTGCCGGACTTTCTGATCTGTTTGACGGCGCGCAACAGCTCGGACTGTTCAGGATCGTCTGCGCGCATGACGATGACCAGCGCGTGGCTGTTGCCCTCGCAGGCCTTGATATCCTCGGAAGCGTCATAGCCAGCCTCGGCCAGGCCACGGGTGTCCATAAAGGTCAGCACCGGGGTGCTGGCAGGAAAGTCGTAGCGTACTGCGGTTTCGGTGCAAGGCCGAAATCCACGGCCTACTTCGATATCGTCCGAGCCGGTTACCGCGCGTATCAGTGACGACTTGCCGGCGCCGGTCTTGCCGATCAGCCACAGGGTCGGCAGATTGTCTTCGCTATGCCGAAAGGCCAATTCCAGATCTGGGTTCTTGTCTGGGTTGAACTTGCGGTAGGCGCGTTGCAATAAATTCATTCGGTCTGCCCGTTACGACATGGGTTGGGGCCTGAAGCAGTCAGGGCCTGCTTATTGTGCCATGGTTCACCCAATGTCTGACCGCGATATAGCGCAACGTTTCAATACACTTTGCGCTATATCGCTTTCTTTCCTTTTATAGGCAGTCCAAACCGAGATTGTCCTCAATAATCTGCCGGTCAGCGGCGTCGGTCAGGCCATCCAGGTTGAAGTCGTACCAACTGGAGCGGCCGTCGTTGAGTTCGGCGAACACCGCCCAGTCATCCAGATCCTGCTGGTTGATCACGCGGTCCAGGTTGCCGTCGCCGGGGCACGCAGGCTCGGACGTGATGATGCTGTCGAGCTTGGCCAGCAGAGTGTTGTAATGCTCCTGCTGATCAGGCGTCAACGCAGGGCGGGTCAGCAGATCCTGGGCGGCAAAGTTGTCCAGGCCCTGGATTGAGCCGCTTTCGTTGATTTCATAGAACTCGTAGCGCTGGGTCAGGCTGCCATCCCCGGCGGCGCAGTTTGGCTCCTCCAGTTGCAGCAGCTTGAAGTTGTCATCTCGGACGGTACGCTGGGTTTCCGCGAGAATATCAAAGGGCGCTTCGCCTTCGTCTACCCGGTAGGTGTTCACCGCGCAGCAAGAGCTGAACGATTGCCCAGGCACAACGCCATCGTCGCCATACCAGGTACCGCCTTCGGAGATGCACAAGCCTTTCTGCGGGAAGAGTTGCAGGCAGATATTCACATCGGTGAGTACGCAGGGTTGGGGAATGGCGCTGGCCAGATTGCGCCCGGACATGGAGAAGTTGCTATCCCGTATGGGCGCAGCGTCGGCATTGGCCAGATAGTCGTCCATGGGTTGCGCATCCAGCCGGTTCGCCACTTCCGGGGCGCTCAAGTCTGCGCCGCCGAGTGTGGCGAACAGGTGATAGAGGTCGGTGGAGTTGACCATGGCGCCAACGGACCGCCCAGGTTGCTCAACAGAGGCGCCAGTCACGATCAACGGCACCCAGATACCGCCCTGGTATACCGTGCCTTTGCTGCGCGCGGGCAAGAAAGGCTCTTTGACCACTGGCCCGTAGGTGCCGTTGTCGCCGACGAAGGCGACAACGGTATTGCTGGCGGGGTTGTATTCCAGCTCGCCGGAAGCGTTCTCGATATAAACCCCGGCTGCCAGCAGCACGCGGCGAATCTCTGTATCCAGTGCCTCCATGGTCTGGTTCATCAGTTGCCGTGTATCGGCACCGTTATCGCAGGCGATTCCGGTATCCAGTGCTCCGGCTTCCGGGGCCAGACTTGCTGGCGCGGGTTGCAGTGGCGCGTGCGATGCGGAGTAGCCGAGCGAAAGCATCCAGGGTTGGTCATCACTTTGCGACTGAATCCAGTCTATGGCGAAGTTGGATTCCAATTGCGTACGGTACAGGCGTGTGGCGGGATCGTTTACCTGCAGTTTCTGCGCGCTGTTGGCATCGCTGATAACCACTTCGGCGGTGTAATAGGCGTTCTGCCGAGTGAAATCGAGATACGCCGGTAGCTGGGCCGCGCATTGCTGGCTGGGGTCAAACAGTCCGCCGCGCTCCAGGCAGACCTTGCCGGGCACTGAGGAATTGGCGCTACTGAGCTCTTCGCATGCACCGCTTGGCTGATAGCAAGCGCCGCTATCAGCACCTTGAGGATGGTCTGAGGCCAAGGGCACAAAGCCGCAGGTATAGGGTGCTGCACTGCTGTCCAGGTTATCCAGGCCTGCGGTTACGTCAATCGGACGCGGGCCGCCATCAAAATAGCCAGCAAAGTAGTCAAAGCCTAGCGCCCTGATAGCTTCGTCACCGAAGGGATGGTTGGCGGGATTGACGTCCGACCCTGTCACGTGAATTTTGCCGATATAAGCACTGACATAACCCTGGTCCGCTAGCACACGGGGCAGGGTTTGCTCGAAGGGAGAGGTCTGGGAGTTGGCAAAATCGGTGGATACGATCGCTGTGTTGACGTTGGTGCGCGGCGGATAACGGCCACTGAACAGCGCAGCGCGGGTAGTGGAGCAGGTAGGCATGGACCAGGTGTTGCTGAAACGCACGCCGGTGGCGGCCAGACTGTCGATGGTCGGGGTGGCCGGAGGCTGCACGCCACCGAAGCCGAAACTGGTCAACTGGTCGACGCCCACATCATCGGCGATGATCAGAATCAGATTCGGCTTTGCCTCCGCAACAGGGGGGGCTGCGTCATTATTTGATGCCGACTTACCGCCGCCGTCCAGGCAAGCTGATAGCAACAGCGTAGTAGCCGCTAGCACCAATAAACGGGAAAGACGGGGAGTGGGTTGTTTTTGTTGGTCGCCCGGATGGCTGGTCACTTAGGGTCTGCTCCGCAGAATTGTTTGGAAGAATACTAGCTGTGCTCTGCAGCAATGTATGTAGATATTTCAGCAGGAGATGAATCTAACGCTGTTAATTGTTTCTGGGTTTTAAGCTTAGTTTAAGATTCAGCCCATAGCATCGCGCCATCACAACGTCCAACAGGCCGATTCACATGCGCGCGTTCGCTCGAAAACACCCGATAATATGGGCTTACTGCTTTATTGCGTTCTTCTCTCTTAGCTATCACCTGCCGATTTTCATCACTGGCATGTCTGGCTCTACCGGGCTCAGGCAGACCTTGCTGATGAGCTTCCTGTGGTTGCTGCCGGTAGTACTGCTGCCGCGCTATACCCGACAGGTGTTGGCCGTGGCTGGGCTGGTCATGTGGCCAGCGGCGCTGACCTCGATTTTCTATTTTCTTATCTACGGACAGGAGTTTTCCCAGAGTGCGATTTTTATCGCCTTTGAGTCCAATGCCGCAGAAAGTAGCGAGTTTATCCAGTCCTACTGGCAATGGTGGTTTGTCCCGCTGTTGATGGTCTTTACCGCGATTCCGCTATGGATGTGGAGCCAACTGCGACCGGTCGACCTTAGCCGCCGCCAGCAGGCGGGCTACGGCGCGATATTCGCATTGATCGCTTTTTGGCCCTTTATCGGGACACTGGCCGCTCCATCGACCAGGCCCGAGGCACCGATAGCCCAGGCCACTTACCACCAGATTATCCGTATGGAGCCAGCCGCGCCCTGGAACCTGGTATTCGGCTATGTGAAGTACCGGGAACAGATGGCCGACATGGCTGAGCTGCTGGAGCAGAATCGCAAGGTCAAACCGCTGCAGAATTTGGTGGCGGTCGAGACCCTGCCGGATACCGTGGTACTGGTGCTGGGTGAATCGACCAATCGCCAGCGCATGAGCCTGTATGGCTACCCGCGTGAAACCACGCCGCGCCTGGATGCCCTGCATGATCAAGGTGAGCTGCTGGTATTCAACGATGTGGTCACGCCGCGCCCCTACACCATTGAGGCTCTTCAACAGATTCTGTCGTTTGCCGATTCGAAAAGCCCTGAGCGCTTTTTCAATGAGCCAACCTTGTTGAACATGATGAAACAGGCGGGGTACGAGATCACCTGGATCACCAATCAGCAGACCCAGACTCGGCGTAACACCATGTTGACGACCTTCTCGCAGATGGCCGATCACCAGGTATACCTGAACAATAACCGCCAACAGAACGCCAATCAGTATGACGGCGCGGTATTGGAGCCGGTGGAGGCAGCGTTGGCTTCTGCAGCACCAAAGAAGCTGATCATCGTGCATATGCTCGGCACACACAGGGGCTACAGCTACAGGTACCCAGAATCCTTTGCACACTTCAAGGACACCGTCGGCGCGCCAGACTGGATCACGCCGGAGCTGCTGGCCGAATACAACAGCTATGACAATGCGGTGCGTTACAACGACGATGTAGTGGCTAGCCTGATTGATGTGACGCGGGCGCGGGACGATAACAGCCTGTTGGTGTTCTTCTCGGATCATGGTGAGGAGGTGTATGACAACCCGGAAAAACTGTCTACCGGGCGCAATGAAGGTGCGCCTACCTCGGCGATGTATACGGTGCCTTTCGTGGTCTGGGCTTCACCTGAGTTCAAGCAGCATCGTGATCTGAGCACCTGGGCCGCTGCCGTCGACAGGCCTTACTCGAATGCGCATTTTATCCACACCTTTGCCGAGATGGTCGGCTTGAGCTTCACTGCGTTGCAACCTCAGGACAGCCTGATATCAGCCAAGTTTGTGCCTTCAACCCGCTGGATAGGTGATCCTTACAATCCCAAGACGCTGCGAGATTACAGCTTGGCTGTAGGAGAAAAGGTCGAGAAGAGGCCGCTGAAGGTGGCCGAAGCCAATCAGTCGGAACAGGCCGGTATTTAGTCTGGGTCAGGTCGCCCCAGCCGGGGCGACCTCAGTCCCGACCGCTTAGGTAGTCCGGGAAGATAGCCTTGCGGATGATTGCATGTACGCCCAGGTTGCCATCCACCACCTGGGTAATGCCGAAGTCCACGGCCACGGAGATGAGCGAGATGGCCTCATCTTCGCTGAGTTGGTGTTCTTTCATCAGGTAATGGCGGGTTTTTCTGAAGGCGTCGCGCATCGCCGCTTCCATCGACGAATTCTTGTACACCTGGGTCTGCGCATTGGGGCCCAGTTCGGCTTGGTAGTCGGTAAAGCTCATACCCTGCAGCACCCATTCGTCAGGGGTTTCTAGAAAGGGATGGCTGAGCCCGTCCATGAAGGTGCCTTGCAGATCCCGCTGTTTGTGCAGCACCAACTGGAACACGCCGGTCAGGGAACACTCGATGGCGGTGCCGCACAGTTCCGAATCGCCTTGAGACGCATGGGGATCGCCCACCGAAAACAGTGCGCCAGGTGTGGCAACCGGGAGAAACAGCTTGGCGCCCTTGCCGGCGCGCCAGTTGTCCATATTGCCGCCAAAGTAGCTCGGCGGGATGGAGTCGACCAGGCCGGTTTCGCGCGGCGCCACCGCCATCACGCCGAAGTGTGGTCGGACAGGAATGCTGGCCTTTTCCAGAATGCCGAACTGTTTATCGATGCTTGCATGGTCCACCGGTACCCCAGGGTAATCAATGGTGGGATGCACCACGCCGTAGGGGTCGGTCTGTGGGGTCCAGCGGAAGTTGTACACCGCCTTGGCATGCGGCGGGTGAGTGTGCTGATGCACCTCGTAGAGGGTGACTACCTCGCGCTTCTTGGGCTCGGTCAGCAGGTCATCGTACTGAAAGCCCCACCAAGTGGCGGCGTTGCTGCCAAAATGGCGCCCTTGATGTGTGGGGTGGCAACTGAGGCGTGGGCGGATGTCCAGAATGCGGATTTCAAGCACGTCTCCAGGCTCGGCGTCGGTGATGTACACAGGCCCGGTGCAGATGTGCACGCCAAAACCTTCACCGGCGCCGCGACCGAAAATGGACGCGTCCATCGGGCCCGCGCCGCGCCGGTCGACATTCTTGCCGGTCGGGGTCCAGTGAAAGACACTTTCGGCTCCGGGGTCGCCGTCAATCATGCGTTCGCAATCGTCCGTTGCGTGCTGCGACAGCGTTTCAATTGTGACGATGTCCCCGGAGCGCACTGTCAGAACGGGCTTGAGATCCTTGCTGAAATAGCCCCAGTGCACCGTCTTGGCCGAGACCGGAAGGTAGTATTGGCGCGGGGCATCATCCTGAGTGACGGTGGTTGCCTCCGAGGTCTGCACGGCAGGCGGAATACGCTTGGGCTCTAGTCGCAGCGACAGGGCGTAGCGGGCGTGATCGTCGAGTACTTCCTGAAACGGGCGACGACGCGCCTGCATGTCATCCCTTGAAGGATCCGCGAGCGGATTGATCGACGATCTGGCTGTGGGCACGGTTTGCGGGCAGCCGCGCCGCAGTTGATCGTGCAGGTCGCTGGGAGGGGAGGCACGATAGGCTCGTGGCGACATGCCGGTATATTGCGAGAATGCACGGCTAAAGTTGGCTGCATCGTTGAAGCCCCAGCGGTAGCACAGCTGGGCGATGCTGAACTGGGCCAATGCCGGATTCGCCAGATCCATGCAGCAATGCTGAATGCGCCGGCTCTTGAGATATTCGCTAAAGGTGGTGCCGCTGCTCTTGAACAGCTTCTGCACATAGCGCGCAGACAGTCCCTCCTGCCTGGCGATCTGTTCAATATGCAGGTCAGGCTCGTCCAGCCGCGAGTCCACTGAGCGACACACCCGCCGCAGGTGCGCCAGTTGCACGTCTGTGCTCTCTTCGTGGGAGCCGTTCTGTTTGTGCGATAGGCAGGCCACCAGTAGCTCCGCGAGGGTGGCTTCCAGTGCCGGAAGCTCTTCACGCTCCAGATGCTGGAGCTGTTCGGTGAGTGATTGCAGTAGGCTGAGGCACAGTGCGCCAACGCCCTGCCGTGGGCGGATGCGATTTGCTTCCTGTCGGCCGGTGCGCACCAGACGCAACAGGAAGCAAGACGACTCGAGCTTGATTATCATTGCTCTGAAGTCGGTTTGCAGCTCTATGCTCCAATGTTGGGTCGGATCCAGCAGGATAATGTCGCCGGACTCAAGCTTGAGCGGCTGCTCGGCACTGAGCACCTGACCAGTGCCACTGAGCAGGGCGAGCACCATAACGGTGCCTTGCAAGGGTTGATACGCCTGGCCACTGAAAGGCGAAAAGCGCTGCGCTGCCCCGCTGATTTGCGCGAACACCGAGTCGCGGGCGGAAACCGCCAAGCTCGCATGGCCACTGATATCTGGCCCCACGGCTGGGCCAGGATGGCTCGCCAGACTCAGCCTGGCGAGGATATCGTTCCAGGCTGGCTGGCGCAGTTCGGTCGGAATGGTACTGGCAGAAAAGCGCTTCAGATCAGACACGATAGTGATGTACTCCCGAATACTGAGGATATCTGTGTCTGATTGCGGCAACTGTCATGCCAGACCGTTTAGCCACTGCGGCGCGCGGGAAACATGGATTTTTTCAGGATCGCATGCACGCCCCAATTGCCGTCCACCACCTGAGTGATGCCGAAATCCACAGCGACCGACATCAGCGACATGGCTTCGTCCTCATCCAGATGTTGGGTGGTCATCAGAAAGTGCCGCATCTTGCGGTAGGCATCGCGCATGGCCTGGTCTACCGAGGATTTGCTGTAGATGTCTTCCTGGGCATTGGGCCCCAGCTCGGCCAGGTAGTTGGCGTAGCTGAAACCATGCAATACCCAGTCGTCCTGGGTTTCCAGTAGCGGATAGTTCAGCTCGGCCAGGGCGGTGCCGGGCAGGTCGGCTTTCTTGTGCAGGATGAACTGGAAGGTGCCAGTCAGCGAGCATTCGATCGCGGTACCGCAGAGTTCGGAATCGCCCTGGGACGCGTGCGGGTCGCCGACGGAGAACATGGCCCCGTCGACCGCCACCGGGAAATAGATTTTGGCGCCCTTGCCGATGCGCCAGTTATCGATGTTGCCACCGGTGTGGTTCGGTGGGATCGAATTGACCATATCGGCTTCTGCCGGTGCCACACCGATGGTGCCAAAGTGCGGGCGAATCGGGATGCGGATATCCCGCAGGATATTCTCGTTCTTGGTAATGGTGCTGTGGTCAACCGGTACGCCGGGGTAGTCGATGGTCGGATGCACTACGCCGAAAGGGTCGGTTTGCGCTGTCCAGCGATAGTTGTATACCGCCTTGGCCCAATTGCGCTCGCCGGTGGTGTCTACTTCATAGATGGTCACCACCTCGCGCTTTTTCGGTTCAGTGAGCATGTCGCCGTAGTGAAAGCCCCACCAGGCGGCGGCGTTGCTGCCGAAGGTCTTGCCTTTGTAGTCCGGGTTGCCACTGGGGCGGGGCACCACGTCAGCGATGCGCACTTCGAGGATGTCGCCTGGTTGAGCGCCCCTGATCCGCACCGGGCCAGTACAGATATGAACGCCCGCACCCCCGCCTGCGCCAATCTTGGCGTCCATTGGCCCGGCACCGCGACGGTCTACGCCTTTGCGCTGGGCATCCCAGTAGAAAATGCTCTCCGCTCCGGCATCGCCCTTGACCATGCGTTCAGCGTCATCGTTGGCATGATGGGTGAGGGTTTCCATGGTGACAAAGTCGCCGGATTCGATTTCGATAACCGGTTTGGCTACTTTACTGAAGTAGCCCCAGAGCACTGTTTCGGGGGTGGCGGGAATGTAGTAGTGCATGGGGCCGGGTGCGTCTGGATCAGTGCCGGTGGTCGCTCCGGCGGCGGTTGCCGCGTGAGCCATTGGCGACATGCCCATGGCACCCAAGGATACTGCTCCACCACCTACCAATGCGGTGCGCAGGAAGGAGCGGCGAGCGGTATCGAATTCTTCCAGTACGTCTTTCTGGTTGTCTGCGCTAACGCCGTGTATACAGCCCGGCGTACAAATATGCTCTGTCATGCTGTTCTCCCGGAAGCCAGTGTGGGGCGGGCCGCGTAAAACGCGGCCCGTGTCGGCATTATGTTCCGGGAACCGAGAAGGCTCTTGTCGAGGGGCGTACCAATTCTTGTCAGCGAGCCTTGTCAGGTGAGATTTTCAGGCGCGGCTTATGGCGACTCCGGCGTCTGGTTGGTCAGCCTCAAGCGCAGACTCTGCCTCAGCCAGCATGTCGAACTCCTCTTCTGCAGTTTTCGCCACCAGATGGTGCTTGCTGTAGAAGAAGTAGTAGGCGCCGCCGATCACAAACAGAATGAGCGTGTAGTTGAAGGCGCGAGGATCAAAGGCATACACACCAGTCAGTGCGACCAGGGACAGTGCCAGCGCGATACCCGAGGTGACTACGCCGCCGGGTGTTTTGTAGGGGCGCGGCATATTCGGCTGGCGTACGCGCAGCAGGATATGACTCAGGGCCATCAATGCGTAAGACACGGTAGCGCCAACCACGGCCATAGCCAGGATCAGATCACCCTCACCACTCAGCGAGACCAGAAAGCCGAAGACGCCAGGCACGATCAACGCACGGGCTGGTACCTTGCGGCTGGTGGTCAGTGACAGTGAGCGCGGCAGGTAGCCTGCACGGGACAAGGCAAATACCAGCCGGCTATAACCGTAGATGATCGAGAAAAACGACGCGACCAGACCGGCCAGCCCCAGCACGTTCACCACGGTAGCCAACGTGCTGTTGCCATTGGCATTCAGGGCGTCGACTAGCGGCACGGCGCTCTGGCCGGTAGCGCTGGCACCTGCGGAGCCGGCCGTCAGTACCACAACGATCAGCGCGGTAAACAGCAGGAAGGTCATCGCCCCGATGATGCCTTTGGGCACATCCTTGGCCGGGTTTTTCGCTTCTTCTGCCGCGAGTGGTACGCCTTCTACAGCCAGGAACAGCCACATGGCAAAGGGCAGGGCAGCCCACACGCCATACCAGCCCAGTGGCAAAGCGGTTGAGGCACCTGCAGCGTCGGTCACCGCCATGTCGAACAGATTGGCGACATCGAAGCTGCCGATCAGCGCGACGCCGGTGGCGATGATCGCGAATACGGCCAGGCCACTGATCACCATCATGGCTTTCAGCGCTTCACCCACGCCGGCCAGATGCACACCGATAAAGATCAGATAGAACGCGGCGTATACCCAGGGACCGTTGAACCCCAGCAGTTCCTGAACCGCCGAGCCAATAAAGATAACGATGGCGGCCGGTGCCAGCGCGTATTCAATCAGCACTGCAAGGCCGGTCAGGTAACCGCCGGTGGGGCCCATGGCCTGACGGGCGAAACTGTAACCGCCGCCAGCCGCGGGAATCGCAGCCGACATCTCCGCCAGCGAAAGCACCAGGGTGAAATACATGATCGCCATCAGCACAGCAGCAATCGCAAAGCCGCCCCAACCGGCCTGGCCGATGCCGAAGTTCCAGCCGGCAAAGTCGCCGGAGATTACATAGGAGACACCAAGGCCGGCCAGCAGCAGCCAGCCTGCGGTGCCTTTTTTCAATTGGCGCTTGGCCAGATAGTCACTGTCAATCTGCGTGTTTTGCATGGTTTTGTCTCTTGAGTGGACGGTTTTAGTTGGTCAGAAAGTTGCTGCTTTTGTGCTGCTGATGTTCGATCACCTGGGACTCGCTGCGGTCTTTCAGCTTGACGCCTGACAGGCCCAGACGCCGGGCCTCCTGCAGCAAATAGAGGGTGCGTTGCGCGGCTTGCGCGTAGCTCTGGCCGGCGGGGCGAATATTGGAAATGCAGTTGCGCGCGGCATCATTGAGCCCCTGGCGGGGCGCCCAGGTGAGATACAGCCCCAGGCTGTCTGGCGAGCTGAGTCCGGGGCGTTCGCCGACCAATACCAGCACGGCATCGGCGCCCAGCCGCTCGCCGATCTCATCGGCAATGGCGACCCGGCCCTGCTCGACGATGCAGACTGAGCCGATCTGCCAATCGGTCTGGGTGTCAGCCGCCAATTCCCTGCTCAGCGCCTGTAGAAAAGGCGCGGTATTCAACTGCACGGCGTAGGCGGAAAGCCCATCAACGATGACGATGGCCAAGTGACGGCTGGATCCCGGTGAGCGCGTATCAGGAACCAGCTTTTCCCGCGAGGCAGCATCCAGCTGCCGACCAAGATCGGGGCGTTGCAGGTAGCTGGCGCGGTCGGCTGCCTGGCTACTGAGCTGATAGGGTTCGGTCTGGGGGAGGCCAGGAATCCCTAGCAGCTGCTTGCACAATCCGGGTATATCCAACGGCATATGCACTGCATCTTTCGCGCGAGCGTGGGCGAGCTGAAAGGCTAACAGCTCGTTGGTGGGCAGGCTGATGCCGGTGCGGCCCAGGCCGATACGCGCATCGGTAAATTCGCGCAGGCGCCTCCAGGGATTGTGTACTACGCCGGTGTACTGTTCTGAGGTCTCGGCGGTTTCGGGCGCATCCAGGGTGCTGTCGAGGTCATGCATGGGTTTTCCCCCGTGGCAGGCTGGCCAGCGAGCGGCTGAAGGCCGGTGGCAACTGGTCATAAAGCACATGGCCTGCGCCGTTCTTGAAAATTTCCATTTCGCGCAACCAACGTTCGAATTCCGGCGCCGCTGACAGACCCAGCACGCGGCGGGCGTAGAGTGCGTCGTGAAAAGAGGTGGTCTGGTAATTGAGCATGATGTCGTCGGAACCAGGGATGCCCATGATGAACGAGCACCCGGCCACGCCCAGCAGGGTCAGCAGATTGTCCATGTCATTCTGGTCGGCTTCGGCGTGGTTGGTGTAGCAGACGTCGCAGCCCATCGGCAGTCCAAGCAGCTTGCCGCAGAAATGATCCTCCAACCCGGCGCGGATGATTTCCTTGCCGTCGAACAGATATTCCGGGCCGATAAAGCCGACCACGGTGTTGATCAGCAACGGGTCGAATCGCCGGGCGACCGCATAGGCACGCGCTTCGCAGGTCTGTTGGTCCAGGCCGTGGTGCGCGTTGGCCGAAAGCGCACTGCCTTGGCCGGTTTCGAAATACATGACGTTATTGCCAACGGTGCCGCGCTTGAGTGACAGCGCCGCTTCCTGGGCCTCTGCCAGAATCGCCAGATCGAAACCAAATGAGCTGTTGGTGGCCTCGGTGCCGCCGATGGACTGGAATACCAGATCCACCGGCGCGCCCAGCTCGATGGCTTCCAGGGTGTTGGTCACATGGGTGAGGACACAGGATTGGGTCGGAATCGCGTACTTCTGAATCACATCGTCCATTAATTTCAGCAGCTTGACCGTCTGCGCGACGTTATCGGTGGCCGGGTTGATGCCGATCACCGCATCGCCGCTGCCGTACAGCAAACCGTCGAGCATGCTTGCGGCAATGCCGTTGACGTCATCGGTTGGGTGGTTTGGTTGCAGGCGGGTAGACAGATGCCCGGGCAGGCCGATGGTGTTGCGAAAGGCCGTGGACACGTGGCACTTCTTGGCCACCAGAATCAGATCCTGATTGCGCATCAGCTTGCTCACCGCAGCGGCCATTTCCGGCGTCACGCCGGCGCGAATACTGGCCAGGGCGTCTGGAGTAGCGCGGTCGCTCAACAGCCAGTTACGAAAGTCACCTACGGTCAGATGCGCAATGGACGCGAAGGCGTTCAGATCGTGGCTGTCGATGATCAGCCTGGTGATCTCGTCGCTTTCATAGGGCACCAGCGCTTCATTGAGGAAGGTCTTGAGCGGCAGCTCGGCCAGCGCCATCTGGGCCACGGCACGCTCTTCAGCGCTACCTGCAATCACGCCAGCGAGGCGGTCGCCGGACCGTGCAGGCGTGGCCTTGGCCATCAGGTTGCCGAGGTTGCGAAACTGGTAGGTAGTGTTGCCCAGCATATAACGGTACTGCGTGCTCATCGTGCGTCTACTCCGGCCATTGGCGTTCGGTTTGGCTAAATAAACACTACGGACGGGCTGGGCTCGCCGCTATCGAGTTTTGGCAAATCGCACACGAGTGTCTGTCACAGTGGACTGTGAATTGCATGAACAAGCCCATTGCATAACCGCATTCCAGAGCCCTCATGCCGGACCAGCCCGGATGTGACCGGAATAAGACCGGAATTTGGCGGAACGTGGGCACTTAACTCGCATCGCGATAGGGAGACAAACATGCTTTGGGCACAGCCTGATGCACTACCGCACCGCAGCAGACCCCAGGCTGCACTGGACAAGTGCATTGTCGAGTCCGCCGATGCGCACCAACATGCAGCGAACCTGACCAACTGGTTGCAGGAATACGATCAGTTGGGAGAGGGTGAATTCTATGGTCGTGTGGAAGAGCTGACCTTTGATCGCCTGCAAGTGTTCAGAGAGCACACCAGTAAAGCGCTGCGCCAGCAATGCAATGTATGGCCGAATGCGATCTGGCTGGGTATTCCAGCCAATGACCAGGATTGCCGTATCAACGGCCTGCCGGTAGTGGACAACACCATCATGTGCCGGCCCGGGAACCGAGACTTCGAGCTGGTGACGCCGGAGGCCTTCGATATTCTGGGGATCGTGGTTGATCGCGATCTGCTGCACCGCGCTGCTGATATTCAGGGCGTCGCATTACCGGAACAACGGCTGGAGCAACCTCGTTTGACGCTGCCTGAGCGCACCCTTGATGATCTGCGTTACGTGCTGCAGCGGCTGATCGGCTCGGACCTGCCGCTGGCTGCCAAGCGACATTCACAGGATCTGGTAATGATGGCGCTGCTGCAGGTATTGCAGCATGAGCGTGAGACGCCCGATCCCTTACCCAGTTACGCCCATCGCAAAGCCGTGGTTGACCGGGTCAAGACGCATATCGCAGAACAGGGCGAGGCGCCGGTTACCATGACCGAGCTATGCGCGTTGGCGCATGTGAGCCGGCGTACGTTGCAGTACAGCTTCGAAACCATCCTGGGCATCAGCCCACTACGTTTTTTGCGGGTGACCCGCCTGAACCAGGTGCGCCGTGCACTGGCCGAGGCGGGTGAAGTGGGCTCGGGCCATACGGTGACGCAGATATCTGCTGAATGGGGCTTCTGGCATGCCGGGCAGTTTGCCAAGGATTACAAGCAACTGTTCGGCGAAAGCCCCTCTGACACGCTGAGGCGCTCGGCACAATTTAATTAAATCGAACTTTGCCGGCCATTGGTGAATCTCATTTGCAAGGCCACCCCATTTCGGCCTGGGAGATAAAACGATGAGCAATGAACAGAAATTGCCTGGCGAAAAAGGCACTATTGATGAAAAGTTTCCCGGCAAGGATCAGGAGAAGGATCTGGAAGGTCCAGTAGAGGGCGATGATCTGGACGTGATTGATCCGAAGAAAATCGGTGAGAATATGGATGAGGTGGAGCAGGGCAAGTAGCTCTTACTCAGCCACTGACGCAAGAAAACCCGCCTAGGCGGGTTTTCTGCTTTTCGGGTCCCAGGGTCTGGGCTTTTAGCGCATAGCTGAATCAATAACGTGTTGAACGCTGCTGGCGAATGCCACTGCCATAATTGCGGTTGTTGTTGCCCGGGCGTTGTTGATAGTGCTGGCGCTGGGGCTGCTGGGTAATGCGCTCGCGGTTCTGGCTCCAGGTCTCGCGCTGCTGAATGCGCTGCGCGCGATTCTGCCGATGCTGGGCGCTGTAATCCGGCCGTTGGTATTGCTCATAGCGCTGATGATTGGGACGCTGGTGCTGCGGCCGTGTGTCATATTTGTTTACGTAGGGATTACGCTGTTGCGTATACCTGGGGTGTTGGTAATGGTTGGGCCGCTGTTGCTGGTGGTGCCGCGGCTGTTGATATTGATGGCCAGGGTAATAGTTGTATTGCTGCACCTGGTGCGGTTGCGTATAAATGCGCGAGCCTTGGCTATAAACCTGCCGGTGCGGCTGCTGCGCAATGATGACGCGGGGCTGCGACGGATAGGTGCTCGGGTGCTGTGTATACACACCGCCATGGTAGGCAGGCGCACGTGAACTGGCATAGGGATTGTTGGCGCAAGCGCTCAACACCAATGTTGATAAGCCCACAAGGGCGGCAGTTCTGAGTATATTCATTGTGCTGTCTCGTTTAGGTCAGACCGCTTGATAACCGGCGTCTGATGCATCCTGCAGCGCGGGGATTACTCATATGACCCCAAATACAGATAAATAACTGCATTGTAAATGTAACTTTACATACCTTTACTTTGCGCTTGCGGTGCCACTCCGTTGCTACGCCCTTGCTACACCCGGTAGTAGGCCAGCAAAGTACGCAGCTTATCTGCCAGCAGCGTCAGGTTCTGACTGGCATCCTGGGTCTGTGCCACCAGCTCGCCATTCTTCGAGGCTTCGTCACTGATGCGCAGCACGTTGCGATTGATGTCCTCGGCTACATGGCTCTGTTCTTCCGCCGCACTGGCAATCTCGGTGTTCACTTGGTTGATACGTGAAACGGCCTGCATCACATCACTGAAGGCCTGGCCCGCGCCCTGAGCGTCTTCAGCATTTCTGACGGCAAGCGTACGATTTTCCGCCATCATCGCCGAGGACTGTCCTACCCCTTTTTGCACCCGCTCTATCATGCCGCGTATCTGTTCGGTTGATGCCTGCGTGCGTTGCGCCAGCGAGCGAACTTCGTCCGCGACTACCGCAAAACCCCGTCCCTGTTCACCAGCGCGGGCGGCCTCGATGGCGGCATTCAGAGCCAGAAGATTGGTCTGCCCGGCGATATTGACGATCACTTCCAGCACCGAGCCGATGTCATCGCTTGCCGAAGCCAGTTCCTCGATGACCACCATGGAGGCAGAAATTTCCTTGGCCTGGCCCTGAATGCTGCTGATGGTCGACGCCAGAGACCCGCTGCCCTCAAGCGCTTGCGCGCTCGCCTGGTTTGCAGCGTCCTCCGCTGCTGTGGCACTTTGCGCAACGCTCTGCGCGGTCAAACTCATCTCATGCATGGCCGTGGCGACCATTTCGGTTTCGCGGTTCTGTACATTGATTGACTCGTTGGACTGTTTCGCCACCTGTGCAAGTTCATTAGCCTGCAGCAGCAGCGTGTCGGCAGAAACCAAGGCTTCGCGGATAGTGTGCTGTATGCGATCAAGTAGCCGGTCAAAGGCACGCGCCATGATCCCGAATTCATCTTTGTTGACGCTGTTGAAACGAACCGTCAAATCGCCGTTACCATCTGCGATATCTTCAATGGCCCGAATATTGGCCTTGAGCGGGCGGCTGATCATGAGGTGCATCAGCAGACTGATGCACAGGGCCAGAACAATACCGGCCAAGGAAATCATCGCCGCCACCGAAAGGGAGTTGGCCATCACCATCTGCGTTACCTCAGAGGTGGAATAGCCGGCGATAATCTCGTAACCCCAGGGCGTGAAAGCACGTTTCTCGATATGCCACTGTTCTCCATCACTTTCAATCGCCGTATTGATCTGCGCCTCGTCCAGATGATCGGAGTGCATCCTGACCTTGCCACTGGGATCACGCAGAGCCACAAAGCCATCGTTAAGAATGCGTGAGCTGGAAATGGCTTCTGACAAGGCGCTCAGGTCCGCTGAGTAACCCACGTACCAGATACCCAGCGTGTCGCCACGGGCGTCCTTGATCGGTTCATAACCCGTTAAATACGGCTGCCCCAGAATATCTACCTGCCCATAGAAGGCATTGCCCGCCAATATGGCCTTGATGGCCGCCCCATTGGGGTCGAGTGGCGTGCCCACGGCGCGTTGACCATCCCGCAGTACGTTAGTGGACACACGAATAAAGTCATTGCCCTGCCGCGAAAAGAGCGTTGCCGTGCCGCCCATGATCTGCGTCACGCCGTCCACCAGGGCAAAATTATTTGCCTGTGGCACATCGCCGAGCAATAGCTCGCGCACCGACGCAGCCCCGACGCTGACATTGCTGCCCAGTTGCGGCTCGCCTATTTCGGTGCCGCGCTGAATTAACAGTTGCATGCTGTTTTTCACGCGCTCACTCATGATCGAGTCAGTCAAACCCAGAAGTCTGGCCGCTTCGCTTTGGCGGTTTGCTGCTTCCGTGCGGGCCTGATCGTTGATCTGCTTGCTTGTCGTAGCGGAACTGACAACAACAGCGGCAGCAATAAAGGCCAATAGCAGGCAAGCGAGGGTCAGGACGAATTTTTTCTGCAGGGTCATGAGCGATCCGTTGCTGGAGTGGTGGGGGGCAATCACAAGTGTAGGAGTAATTTCCAGGCATGCTTATACACTTAACGTGCCGCTTTGAATAACAAGCTATCATCAAGCCGTTACTATCTGACTCTTGTCAGGCCTGGAGCAATTAAAGGAGTCAAGGAATGGATTGGCGTGGCAGGCGGCAAAGCCGCAATGTAGAGGACCGGCGGGGTCAACCGATGCGTGCCGGAGGAGGCGCCGGCGGCGTTCTTTTATTGCTTCGGTTTCTGCCGATGATGCTGCGCAGCAAAGTCGGCCGCATCGTGCTGGTGCTGGGCGTACTGGTCTTTTTTGGCGCACGCCTGCTGGGTATAGACCTGCTGCAGGTCGTTGATGGTGGCGCGCAAACGGCTTCGCGTTCCGCGCAGGAATTCACCCCGCAAGAGCAGGAGCTGGCCGAATTTGTCGGCGTTGTTCTGGCCGACACCGAAGATACCTGGAACGCTATCTTTGCGGCCTCGGGGCAGCGCTACCAGGAGCCGCGCCTGGTGCTGTTCTCCAACCGTGTGGCATCGGCGTGCGGCACTGCCAGCTCCGCAGTAGGACCGTTTTACTGCCCTGGCGATAACCAGGTGTATCTGGACCTGGTGTTTTTCCGTGATCTCAAACAACAACTGGGCGCACCCGGGGATTTTGCCCAGGCCTATGTGATCGCCCATGAAGTAGGGCATCACGTACAGAACCTGATGGGCATCAGCCAGAAGGTACGTGCCGCTGGCGCGGGCAAGAATCCCCGTCAGGTCAATGATCTGTCGGTCCGCCAGGAGCTGCAGGCGGATTGCTTCGCTGGAGTCTGGGGCCACAACGCGAATAACCAGCAGTTACTTGACGAGGGCGACCTGCAGGAAGCCCTGACGGCTGCCGCGGCGATCGGTGATGACCGTTTGCAGCACCGCGCGGGCCAGGATGTAGTGCCGGACAGTTTTACCCACGGTACGTCGGAGCAGCGCATGACCTGGTTCAAGCGCGGATTTGACAGCGGTGATGTAAGCCAGTGCGACAGCTTCAGCGCGCGGCTTTAGCAGGCTGAACGCTCAGGCGGTTTGCGTGGGGTCGTTGATGCGGGTGACGAAAGAGCGGAAGTCGGTGAAGTTCATCGGTTTGGCGAACAGATAGCCCTGCAGATCGTCGCAGAGGCTTTCCGTCAGCAAGTCCCGTTGACCGACTGTTTCTACACCCTCTGCTGTCACTCGTAAATTCAGGTGGTGTGCCATGGAAATGATGCCCTGGCAAATGGCAGCGTCCTGCTGGTTGTGGTCGATACCGCGGATGAAACTGCGGTCGATCTTGATTTTGTCTATCGGCAGAACTTTCAGATAGTTCATGCTGGAGAAGCCCACACCAAAATCGTCGATGGCCAGTTTTACGCCCATCTCTTTTAGCTGCTGCAACGTCACCAACGCACGGTCGGCCTGATTGAGCAGTACGCTTTCGGTGATTTCCAGCTCCAGTTGCCCGGCCTGCAGCCCATGTTTTTCCAGCATTGCCCGAATGGTGGCGACAAAGTTCGCGCGTAATAAATGCGTGGATGAAATATTGACTGCGACGCAGGGCAGGGTGATGCCTTCATCGTTGAGCTGCCTCAGGTGCCGACAGGCGGTATCAAGCACCCAGAGCGTGAGGGGGATGATCTGCCCGGTCGTTTCCGCCACGGGGATGAAGGACGCTGGGGAAATACTGCCCCGTATTGGATGGGTCCAGCGCAACAATGCCTCAGCGCCCACCACCTGACGGCCGGCGCTGCCCATCTGCGGCTGATAGTGAAGCTCGAAGCTTTGATCCTCGATAGCCTTTTGCAGGTCATTACGCAGGCTGGTCGTTTCACTCGCCTGCTGCAAGAGCCCCTCGGTAAACCAGAACGCGTTGTTGCGGCCCTCTTGTTTGGCTTGATACATCGCCGAATCCGCCTGTTGGATCAATTGCAGAGGCTGCTCTAGATGGCCATTGCTCATGACGATGCCCAGGCTGGCGGTGACACGCAGGTTGATGGTATCGATCTGATACGGGTCAGCGATGTCCTTCAGCAGGCGCTCAGCGATGGCCGACACAGCGTGCTGGTCGGACACGCCCGGCAGGATGACAATGAACTCGTCGCCACCCATGCGCGCTACCGTGTCGCCTGGGCGCACTATGGCCAGCATGCGTCGAGCCACCTCTACCAGCACCTGGTCGCCAAGATGGTGGCTGAAGTTGTCATTGATTGGCTTGAACCCGTCCAGATCGATCAGCATGACGGACAGATGAATGCCGTCTTGCTGAGCCTCGATGCAGGCCTGCTTTAACCTTTCCTCCAGCAGCGATCTGTTCGGCAGGCCTGTCAGGCTGTCGTGGTTGGCGCGCAGTACCAGCTCCGCCTGAAGCCGCTTGGACTCATTATGGCTGCGGTCTGCCTTGCGCGCTGCTGCCAAGGTCGCACGCAGGTTGAAGCGGGTGATATAGACAAATACCAGAAAGCCAAAGATCAATATCGGCAATAGCCAGATCAACATGGTCCTGCCCGGTTGCGGCGGGTCCCAGCGCAGGGCGATAGGGGTGCCGGAATAGTTATCAAGCGCGAACGAAGGAGCGCTGCTGGCATCGGCAGGGCTAGTCGGCAACCGCAGATTGCTGATGCCGTAGCTGTCACCCATGGCTACCAATTCATCGCGATCAAGCCGATCAACCAGAAGCAACACCGACGCTGGCCCCGGTAGTTCTTCAACGTAGGGGTCGCCACCAGTGGTGAAGGCTGCGGCAGCAATCAGTGCAGGGTGGCCGTCCAACTCGATCACGGCAGACACGACTTCTTCATCTGCTGCCAAGGCGCGTGCTTGTTGCACCAGGCTGTCAACGCTCTGACCAAGCCAGTTGCTCATGGCGTCGCTGTTGCTGAGCTCGCCGTCTATAACCGAATAAATATTGCTGTCGTCAGCATTGATCACGAAAACACCCTCGTAATCGAAGCTCTCGTACATGGAGCCGCCCAGATTGTTTCGGTTGAACGCCCAGTCAACATTCACAGCCGCATGCATGTTGTTGTAAGCATCCCCCCAGAAGGCGTAGTCGCTGGCGGTACTTTCCAGCGCGAGGGTCCGCGACTCTATAGCCTTGTTGACGTAAAAGGTGGTTTGTTCACGTGAGGTGCTATTGAGTTGCAGCGCAACCAGGATCAATGCAAGGCCACCGACAAAGAACAGGCCGAACAGCAGGCCGGACATGCACAGCAGCGATTGCCGAATGTAATTCTGGTGCGTGGTCAATGAGCCTGGATCTACCGAGGTGGGCGGCATAGAGCTTACCTGAGAGCGCTATTGGGCAAGTACAGGCAAAATGGCCTGCCAGTTACTTAATGATGTCATTATGGCATTACTTGTCTGATTGTGCTGAATCGATCAGACGAATAACCGGTTCCTTCCAGCGATGGATCTGCGGTTGCCACCATAACGGCAGCAGCTCTCGTACCGCTCTCTGGTTATACCTGTCGTCCAGCAGGTAGACCACCCCTTGGTCCTCAGTGGTACGAATCACCCGCCCAGCGGCTTGCACCACCTTTTGCAGGCCAGGATACAGGTAAGTGTAGTCGTAACCATTGCCAAACATCGCCTGCATGCGGCTACGAATTTCTTCATTGACAGGATTGATCTGCGGCAAGCCGAGTGTCGCTATAAAGGCGCCGATGAGCCGGTCTCCGGGTAAATCGATACCTTCACTGAAGGCGCCGCCCAGCACGGCAAAACCTATCCCTTGCGAATGGGCTTGAAAGCGCGAAAGAAAGTACGCGCGTTCGGCCTCGTTCATGCTGCGTGACTGCGCCCAAATCGGGATCTGCGGGTAGTCCTGGGCAAACTGCTCCATGGCCTGCTGCAGATAACTGTAGCTGCTGAAGAAGGCCAGATAGTTACCGGGCCGCTGACCAAACTGGTTCGCCATCAGGTGGCTGATAGGTTGCAGACTGGTTTGACGGTGCAGATAGCGGGTCGACAGGTTGCTGACACTGAGCACGGCCAATTGCTCGGCAGAAAAGGGCGATTCAACGTCAATCCACTGGGTAGCCTCGGGCAAACCCAGCAGGTTCTGGTAGTAATGCGCCGGGCTGAGCGTGGCGGAAAATAGTGTGGCGCTGTGTGCCGCGTTGAAGCGTTGGGCCAGAAAGGGCGCGGGCACTACATTGCGCAGGCAGAGGATCGAGGTGGTACACAGGCTGCTTTCTTCATCGCGGGTGATATCGAACAGTGAATGCGGGCCATAGGCCTCGGCCAGGCGGCAGAACAGCATGGCTTGCAGATAGAAATCCAGCAACAGGCTGTGATTGCCGGTGGGTTGGTCAGTCAGGTGATCGGTAATGGCACTGACGCATTTTTGCAGCGCAGCGACAAACAGGTCGGCGACGGCCGGATACACCTGGTAGGGCATGATCTGATCACGGTGCAGTTGCTCCCAATGCCGGCTGACCCGCTCTAGAGCCCCTTTGACGCGGCCAGGAACAATGCGGCTGAGCGCATGCAGCTCGGCTTGCACCAGTTCAGCGGTATACATGCTGCGGCCTCGTTCGATCAAATTATGGGCTTCGTCTACCAGCAGGGTGACGCGCCAGTCGTTCAACTGGGTCAGGCCGAAGAGCAGGGCGGTCATGTCGAAGTAGTAGTTGTAGTCGCAGACCACCACATCAGACCAGCGGCAGAGTTCCTGGCTCAGGTAATAGGGACAAATCTGGTGGGCGAGGGCGACCTTGCGTACCGCAGTCTGGTCCAGCCAGTTGAGCTCTACGGCAGCTTGCCGCGCCGCCGGCAGACGATCAAAAAAGCCCTGGGCCAGCGGACAGGAATCGCCATGGCAGGATTTGTCAGGGTGCTCACAGGCTTTGCTGCGCGCCACATGCTCGAGCACGCGAAGGGGCATGGCGGTTTCCTGACTGCGCAATACCTGCAAGGCATCCAGGCCCAGTTTTCGCCCCGGTGTTTTGGCGGTCAGAAAGAACAGCCGGTCGAGCTTTTGTTCCGGGAAGCTTTTCAATTGGGGAAACAGCGTACCCAGGGTTTTACCTATTCCGGTGGTGGCCTGGGCCATCAGGCAGTAGCCATCACGCGCAGCGCGATAGACGTTTTCCGCCAATTGCCGCTGGCCGCGGCGAAAATCGGCGTAGGGAAAGCGCAATTGCTCCAGGCTCTGGTCACGAGCGATCCGGTGCGCGGTTTCCTGCTCGGCCCAGGCAACAAAGCGGCTGCACAGCCGATCAAAAAAGATTTTCAGGTCTGCTGCTTTATAGTGTTCATGGAACACGCTTTCCTGTTGGGTGATGACATTGAAGTACACCACCGCCAGGTTTATCTCGGTCAGCCCCTGACTGCTGCACAGCAGCCAGCCATAGACCTTGGCCTGCGCCCAGTGCAGTAGCCGATGATTCTGCGGAATGCGGGATATGTCGCCCCGGTGAGTCTTGATCTCTTCCAGCAGGTTCTGCTCGGGGTCGTAGCCGTCGGCTCTGCCGGCAACGCGCAATCCCGGATACTCCCCGGCCAGGGTCATTTCAGCTATGTATCCGGCACCCCGTCGCGCTACCACAGTGTGATGCCCGGTGATGCCTTCCTGCGCGGTGGGCGAGGGGGTGAAGCGCAGGTCCAGATCGCCTTCCTTGGCGGTAAACTCACACAATGCGCTCACTGCAACGCGGTAACTCATGCGCTGGCCCATTGCACATAACATACGTCAACGGGCATGCCGTGGGCCGCGCACAGGGCCAGCCAGCGCCGCTGGTTGTCTTGCAGGCGGTCGCCGGGGCCTTTGACTTCGATCATTCGGTAGCGCTGTTCTTGCGGCCAGAACTGGATCAGGTCCGGCATGCCGGTGCGATTGGCGCGAATATCTGCCAGCAAGCGCTCGAACCAGATATGCAGATGCGCCGCTGGCAGACAGGCCAGGGCCTGTTCAAGCAGTGTTTGATCGAGCATGCCCCAGAATACAAAGGGTGACTGGATGCCGTATTTGGCCTGCCAGTTATGCCGGATCACGCTGCGATATTCACCGGACGCCAAATGCGCAAAGCAGCGATTGAACAGCTCGGCGCGACGCTCGCGAAAGCGCGGCTCATGCAGGTCGACCGGCCCGCTGTGGAAGGGATGGAAAAAGGCGCCAGGCACCGGGGCGAAAATTGCGTCCCAACAGAGCAGACCAAACAGGCTGTTGATCAGGCTGTTTTCAACGTAGTGAACCGGGGCTTGCGCGCTTTCGAAATGCTCGCGCACCCGCTGTTCAACGCCGGCGGATGCTGGCGGTAACAGCAGGTCAATTCTGCCCGCCGGGGCTTCACCTGGGCGTTTGAGCCGGGGCTGGCCGATCTTGGGTGTCAGCCGGCGCAGCGCCCGCTCCACCAGTTGCAACTCGCTGTCGCTTTCCGGGTTCAATAGGGCGTTGCTGGCCAGTGCATGGGCTGCAGCGTAGTCCGCCTGCTTTTCCAATACGCGGATGTGCCTCTGCCGGGCGCCGGGGTAGTCGCAACGCTGGTAGAGAGCTGCTGCCTCAGACCATTGTTCTTCACGTTCCAACTGGCGTGCGAGTTTGAACAGGAGCCGGCCATGCCGCGTTGCCAGATAGGGGTTGTCGCTATGAAACTCGCCGAGCTGATCGAGGATAGCCTCTATCGGTTCCCCGGCATAAAAGGCGTCGCGGCAGGTGCTCAGGTGCAAGTATTGATCTACCTCGGTACGCGAGCGAAAGCCGCGTGATTCCGGCAGGATCGGCACTTGCTCATAGCGAAAGATGCCCAGATCAGCCAGCACAAACTCCGCCCAGCTTTGCTCCAGGTTGCCGAAGAACAGCAGCCGCAATCGCTCGCAGAGTGCATTGATAGTCAGGCTATAGAGGCGGTCATTCAGCTCAGGGCACCAGCTTTCGAAGGACCGACTGTCGATATGTAAAGTGCCCAGCTTTTCCAGCAGCGCGCCTTTACTCAGATTGCGCGGTGCCTGATCAGCAAAGGCCTGGTGCAACTCATCCTTGCGTAACACGGCAAACAGCTCGGGCAGGCTGATGGGCAGATCATCACGCAGCCAGCCCGCTTCAATCAGCGGCAGCGCCGCCGCCCTGGGGTCACCAATTTCGGCATACTGCAATTTGTTGGCGCGGAAATGCTCACCCTTGCGCATCACCATGCGTACCAGCAAGCCTTGGCTAGCTTGGTTGAGTGCCTGAAATTGCTGGATGAAGTTGCATTCCGCGTCGCTCAACAGATCGGCATAACGTTCCTGCACCCAGAGAAGAGCGCGCTGGAAGTTGTCCAGATAGTAGAAGGGTCTGATCGGAGCTGGCTGCATGACGCTCATTGTACTAGCTATGTATACAGTAGTCTGCCCGTCTGTCGCCCAGCTCGCAAGCGCGCAATCGCCCTGATGTGCTACTCGCCCCACCGAGTTAATCAGGGTAAAGTGCGCGAAGTTTCCCGTAACGAGGCACCCCTATTGCGCATCCTGTTGTTTCTGCTCGGCTTGGCCATCGTATTGAGCAGCCTTTGGGCTGTGCTTGCGTTCTGGTACCAGGCGCCGGGCAAATCATTCGGACGCTATGCGCTGATTATTGGCTGGGGGTTGGCCGCACTCGTGCTGCTGGTGCTCTTGTGGCGCGGCATGCTGTGGCAGCCGTTGATTGCCTATGCACTGATGTTTGTACTGCTGCGAGTGTGGTGGGCCAGCCTCGAACCGTCCAACCATCGCGACTGGTCAGACGATCTGGCGCAGACCACACATGGTGAGGTCGCGGGCCAGCAGGTGACCCTACACAATGTGCGCAACTTCCACTGGCGCAGCGAAACCGATTACGACATTCGCTGGGAAACCCGCCAGTACGATCTGGCGCGTCTGCACTCGGTGGACATGACCACGTCCTACTGGGATCTGCCGGCTATTGCCCATGTGCTGGTGTCATTCGGCTTTGACGATGGCGAGTTTGTGGTGTTCTCGGTTGAAATTCGCAAGGAGCGCCACGAGGCTTTCTCCGAGATAGGCGGGTTTTTCAAGAAATTCGAACTCAGCATCGTCGCGACCGATGAACGCGACGCGATTGCCGTGCGCACCAACGTGCGGGGCGAGGACGCCTATCTATATCGCACGCGCCTGGACGACACGGCGGCGCGCCAGCTGTTTCTGGCGTTTGTCGATGAGGCCAACCAATTGGCCGCCAAGCCGCGCTTTTATCACACGGTGACAGCCAATTGCACGACACTGGTATTCAGCATGATGCGGCGCATCATCGGTGAGTTGCCGCTGGATTACCGCCTGCTGCTGTCTGGCCATCTGCCGGCTTATGTGCAGACCCAACGCGGCCTGCAACTCGGTTACAGCCTGGAGCAGCTCAAAACGCAGGGGCGGATCACTGACCGCGCCATAGCGGCAGATCAGGCAACGGATTTTTCCAGTCAGATTCGTCAGGGCGTACCGGGCTGGGAGGCGGAAACTTTGCCGGCTACCCAGGCTCCAATGCCATGACCCACCCGCTGCACGAGGCACGGCCCATGCTTAGATTGACCTGTTTGTTCGTCGCTGCAGCCTTGCTGCTGCCAGGCGTTGCACTCGCCCAATCTGCGCCGCAGGTGTCGGACAATCCGATGGATATCATTGGCGACCCGGGTATCGAGGCGGGTGAGCGCATCAAGCGCGCTACAGCACTCCTGAATTCGTTGGCGGATGTACATGAAAACAGTGGCGAGCAGGAGGCGGCTGATCAGTTGCGCAACACCGCCTATACATTGACCCGGGCGCCAAGCAATGGCGAAGCCTCTGAACTGGCGGTGCAGGCAGTGATGGCGGCTGAGCAGGGCGCGCTGGACGAAGCGCAGATTCTGGCTGAAAGTGCGGCGGCGCTGTCGCCTGCCTGGGCGCCGCCGAACTGAAGGCCGTCAGCGTGAGCGTTTGACCGAGTCACTCATCATGATGCCGGCCCAGCGGGTTTCCGGCGATGCGTCCAGGGCCAATTTGGCAATCATCGTCAGCGGCACCGCCAGCAACATGCCAATAGGTCCGAATACATAGCCCCAGATCAATAGCGACACCAGCACCACCAGGGGTGATATACCCAGGCTGGTGCCCATCAGCCGCGGCTCGATGATGCTGCCGATGCCCGTATTCACCGCCACATACAGCAGCAGCACCAGCAGGCCGTCGACAATGCCCATGCCCATAAAGGCAATAATGACTGCCGGAATGGCGGCGATGATCGACCCAATGGTCGGAATGAAATTCAGCAACCCGGCCACGATCCCCCAGAGCACAGCGAAATCCACCCCCATGAAGGTCAGGCTGACGCCAATAATCAGTCCTGTTGCGGCACTGGCCGCCGTCTTGATCAGCAGGTAGCGGTAAACCGAGCGCAAAAATCGCCGTGCGCGCACACGGGCGCGGCGGCGACTGGGAAAGGCGGCATTCAGTTTGTCTGACAGATAGCGCTCTTCCAGCAGGAAAAACATGAACGCCAGCAGCACCAGCAGTGTGCTTGCCGTGAACTGGCCGAGACCACCGGCGACGCCGCGCGCAATGCCGGTAATAGTGGCGGCAGCAGGCAGGGGCAGGGCGCTGGGCAGCAACTCGGCCGGCAAACCGCGCGCGGCGATCATCTCGCGCAACTCGATCATCCAGCCATTGAACCGGGCCTGATAAGCGGGCGCATGCGACGCCATGCTCTCGGCGGCATCCTTGAGGGCAAGAAACAGCAGGAAAAAGGTCAGGCCCACGACCGAAAACAGCACCAGAACCGCCAGAGGCCCGGGCAGCTTGTGGCGCTGCATCCAGTCCAGTGGCGGTGCACAGATAATGGCCAGGAATGCGGCGAGCAGGAACGGCGTGACGATATGACTGATGGCTTTCAAACCGCCCAGCACGATGACCAGCGCGGCGGCGCCGAGTAACCATTGTATGCCGGAAGAAACACCTTTAAGCGGGGCAGGTGACAGAGGGTGCATGCGGATCCTATAGATAGAAAAGTCGTCGCCACGGCGCTAGTGGACTGGGCAGGCACTATCATAATGGGAATCGGCTTTGGACTGTAGGGCCTTGCACAGATTGTTAGCCGGCGAAGGCAAGGTTACATCGCCTTCGCCGGAGGGCACTCAGCAATCAGCCCATTCCTGCTCCTGCAGGCTGCGCCAGAGGATCTTGCCGGTGGGAGATTTGGGCAGTGCGTCGACAAAAACCACCTGTTTGGGGCACTTGTAAGCGGACATATTGGCCTGGCACCAGGTAATCACTTCCTGTTCCGTGGCTTGCTGCCCAGCAGCCAGTACGATAACCGCTTTGGTGGTTTCGCCACGCCGCGTGTCCGGTGCGGAAATGACGCAGACTTCCTGCACGGCGGGATGGCCATACAGCAGTGATTCTAACTCTGCAGGCCAGACCTTGAAGCCAGCGGCGTTGATCATGCGCTTGACCCGGTCGACCAGATAGAAATAACCCTCTTCATCGTAGTAACCCAGATCGCCGGTGCGGAAGAAGCGTTTGCCGTCCAACTCGACAAAGGCTTCCTCGGTGGCTTCCGGCCGTTTCCAGTAACCCTGAAACAGTTGCTCGCCCTGGACGATGATTTCGCCAGTAACGTCCGGGCCTACTTCTTCGAGGGTGTCGAGGTTGATCACCCGTGAATCCACACCAATGATCGGCACGCCCAGGCACTGCGGTTTGGGCGCATGGTAGGGATTCATATGGGTGGCGCTGATGGTCTCCGACAGCCCGTAGCCCTCGGCGTACTCCAGGCCGGTCTTGAGTCTGAGCTTTTCTGCTACCGCCGCCGGCATGGCGGCGCCGCCACCGCCGATGGCCTTGAGGCTGGTCAGGTTGTACTGGTCGATATCCGGGTCGGAGAGCAGGTCCACCACCATGGTGGAGATATTCCGCCAACTGGTAATGCCGTGATTTTCGATCAGTTGCGCGGCCACCTTGCGATCCCAGCGCGTCATCACCACCTGGGTGCCGCCAATAAAAATCGAACTGTTCATGCACACCTGCATGCCAGTGACGTGGAACATCGGCACCGACACCAGTTGCACGCTGTTGTGTTGCGCATTGCCCCACACCGAGCAGTACACCGTGGTGGCCATGACGCTGTGGTGCGTGTGCACGCAACCCTTGGGGTTGCCTGTGGTGCCGGAGCTGTAGGGGATAACGCACAGATCATCCGGCCCTGCGGTCAAGGGACCTGGCGCATGCTCGGCGGCCAGGGCTTGTTGCCAAGCGGTCACGCCGGGCAGCGCCGGGATGGCTGCTGCCAGCTTGACGGCCTCTGGCAGGTCTATACTGGTGGGCTCGCGGACATATTCGCTGTACGCGCTGGCAATCACTTCGCGCAGGCCGTGCTGGCCAACCAGCGGAGCGATATTGTCCAGCAATTCCAGGCCACATAGCGCCACCTGCGCTTCGGTATCCTGCAGCAGGTATTCCAGCTCGGCCTTGCGGTTCATCGGGTTGACCGGGATGACCACTGCATTGGCGCGCAGGATGGCGTAAAAGCCAATGACGAATTGCGGGCTGTTCTGCATATACAGCAACACCCGGTCCCCAGCTTTGACTCCCACCTGCTGCAGGTAACCGGCAAGCGCCTGGGCCTGACGATCCAGCTCACGATAGGTCAGCGCAGTGCCGTAATAGATGATCGCCGGGTGCTCGGGGTAACGTAGCGCCGAAACGGTCAGATTGCTGTACAGCGAAGTGGTGGGCAGAGCCAGGGTATGCGGAACGGAGACGGGCCAGACGGCGTGGTGGCGGTCAAACATGTGCGGGTGATCCTCTTTGTTACTGCAGCCGCTTCTTGGGCGCTGATGAATTAGGTGGCTGACGGGACTGGATTCCCAACGTCCAATCAGCGTTATACTCGTTTCATAACGTCGCAACTGTCGCAACCCTGACGGTTAATGTTGTTATTTGTAATGACGCTGGCTCTGTTTGGCTTAACAGCCCCGTCTTGCTGGGGCTTCCGACAGTACAGGCTGGCAGAGGCTAGCTGCCCAATTTGCGTTATTCCAATGGAGATTCCTGTATGGACCCTTTTATGCGCGCCACTATCGATGAGGCCCGCGCAGGCCAGGCCGAAGGCGGTATCCCGATTGGCTCGGTGCTGGTTCACAACGGCAAGATCATCGGCCATGGCCATAACCGCCGGGTGCAGCAGGGCAGTGCAATCTTGCACGGCGAGATGGATGCGCTGGAAAATGCCGGGCGCCTACCGGCATCGGTGTATGCCGAGTCAGTGTTGTACACCACGCTATCCCCGTGTGCGATGTGCAGCGGCGCCATTCTGCTCTATGGCATTCGCAAGGTCATTGTGGGAGAGAATCAGACCTTTATGGGTGAGGAGCAATTGCTGCGCGAACGCGGGGTAGAAGTGCAGGTACTGCAGGACGCGGAATGCCTTCAGCTGATGCGTGATTTTATCGAGGCACAGCCAGCGCTCTGGAATGAGGATATTGGCGAAGAAGGCTGAACCAGAGCGCACCACGCTGGGCCGCTTTAATGCCCTCTGCCTTGGTTCAACGCCCCGACATGGGGATCACCTTGGCGCTTTTGAAGCATCATGGGTGCCATTATGGTGCCATTTGACGTGATCTGCGTATTTCACGACTAATTTGGGTTTTTATTAGCGTTCCCTGAAAGCTCGTCTATATTTTTTCTATCAACTTCCTTAGACGAGTTGCTTCATGCCCAGGACGATTCAGTTGTTCGTGCGAGCAGTGGATGCTATGAACCGGTTTATTGGCCGGTGCGCGATGTATCTGATTTTCGTCATGATGGGCGTCCTGCTTTACTCCTCACTCAGCAAAACCTTTTTTGATCCCTCCATGTGGACGCTCGAAGTCGCTCAATTTCTGATGGTGGCTTACTTCCTGCTGGGCGGGGCCTACTCCATGCAACTGGATGGGCACGTGCGCATGGATTTGCTGTATAGCACCTGGTCGCCACGGACCAAGGGCATTGTCGATGCGATCACGGTTTTGCTGCTGATCTTCTATCTGTTCTGGCTGTTGTACGGCGGCATTTCCTCTACCCAGTACGCGCTGCAATACAACGAAACCAGCTACTCCGCCTGGTCGCCGCGCATGGCGCCGATCAAGATCGTGATGTGTGTTGGCGTGACCATGATGCTGCTTCAGGCGTTGGCCACGCTGTGTCGCGACATTGCCCAGGCGCGGGGGGCTCCGCTGGAATGAGTTACAACGTCATAGCGCTATTGATGTTCTCCAGCATGATGCTGCTGTTGCTGACCGGCAAGCGGGTATTTGGCGCGATCGGCTTTGTGGCGGTGGCTGCTGCGCTGCTGTTGTGGGGGGATGGCGGTTCGGAAATGGCCTTCAGTGCGGCCATGAAACTGATGAAGTGGTATCCGCTGCTGACACTGCCGCTGTTCGTGTACATGGGCTATATGCTGTCCGAGTCGGGCCTGGCCGAGGACCTGTACCGCATGTTCCATGTGTGGATGGGCCCGGTGCACGGCGGTTTGGCTATCGGCACCATCTTTCTGATGGTCGCCGTATCGGCGATGAATGGCCTGAGCGTGGCGGGCATGGCGATTGGTGCCAGTATCGCGCTGCCGGAGCTGCTGCGCCGCGGCTATGACAAGATCATGGTCACCGGTGTTATTCAGGCCGGCAGTTCCCTGGGTATTCTGATCCCGCCCAGCGTGGTGCTGGTGCTCTACGGCATGATTGCTCGGCAACCGGTAGGGCAGTTGTGGTTGGCTGGGGTATTCCCCGGCTTGATGATGGCCGGCATGTTTGTGCTTTACATTGCCATTCGTTGCAAGCTGCAACCAGCGCTGGGCCCGGCGTTGCCGGAAGAGGAACGTCGGCAGATCACCCGCGCAGAAAAATTCAAACTGCTGCAGGCCGGCATCGTGCCGATCTTTATCTTCTTTTCCATGACCGGTCTGTTTCTGCTGGGTTACACCAGCCTGGTGGAAAGCTCCGCCGTAGGCGCGGCAGCAGCGACACTGGCCGCGCTGTTCAAGGGTCGGCTGAACCGCAAGGTCATGGAAGAAACCCTGCGCAAGACCCTTTCGATCAGTTGCATGTTCATGTGGATCATTCTCGCTGCCCTGTGCTTTGGTGCCGTTTTTGACGGGCTTGGCGCGGTGCGGGCGATTGAAACCTTCTTCCTGGAGAACCTGGGGCTGGGGCCCTGGCAGGTGCTGATCCTGATGCAGCTGTCGTTCATCATCATGGGCATGTTTCTCGACGATACGGCGATGCTGGTTATAGTTGCGCCGCTGTATATCCCGCTTGTTGGGGCCTTGGGCTTTGATCTGATCTGGTACGGCGTGCTGTACACCATCACCTGCCAGATCGCCTATATGACGCCGCCGTTTGGCTACAACCTGTTCCTGATGCGCGCGATGGCTCCGCCTGAAGTCACGCTGCGCGATATTTATGTTTCGGTCACTCCCTTTGTACTGATCATGATCCTGGCGTTGGTACTGGTCATGATCTTTCCGCAGATTGCGCTGTGGTTACCCGAGTTGCACTACAACCGGTAATCAGCCTGCTGAACAAGGTGCGGCTCCGCTTGAGCCGGCCTATCTGAACACTGCATCGACCATGCTGGCCGTTGCAGGGTAATGCGGTTGTTGGAAAACAAAATCGACATTAAACGGAGTGACCAGCATGAGCTCAAGACGGAATTTTTTAAAGAACGCAGCAATAGGTGCCGTTGGCGCATCCACGCTGGGCAGTGCGCATATCTATGCTCAGGAACCAAAGAAAATCACCTGGCGCTTGCAGACCTATGCCGGTCCGGCGCTGGCCGAACACGTAATCAAACCATCGATTGACGCTTTCAACAAGGCTGCCAACGGCGAGATGGAGATCGAACTCTATTTTGCCGACCAGTTGGTGCCCACCGGCGAGCTGTTCCGCGCCATGCAGCGCGGCACCATTGACGCTGTGCAGAGTGACGACGATTCCATCGCCGCGCCGGTGGATGTATCGGTCTTCGGCGGCTACTTCCCGTTTGCCTCGCGTTACAGCCTGGATGTGCCGGTACTGTTCGAGAAATACGGGCTTAAGGAAATATGGGAAGAAGCCTACGGGGAGGTTGAAGGCGTGACCTGGCTCGGCGCCGGCGCCTGGGACCCTTGTAACTTTGCGACCGTGAAGCCAATCAACTCGCTGGCCGACCTCAAGGGCAAGCGTATTTTTACCTTTCCTACGGCGGGCAAGTTTCTCTCGCGCTTTGGCGTGGTGCCCGTGACCTTGCCCTGGGAGGACGTCGAAGTGGCGATGCAGACCGGCGAACTGGACGGGATTGCCTGGTCGGGCATTACCGAGGATTACACCGTCGGCTGGGCGGATGTGACCAACTACTTTCTGACCAACAATATTTCCGGCGCCTGGTGCGGCTCGTACTTCGCCAACGAAGCTAAATGGAATGCTGTGCCGGAGCACCTCAAGACGCTGTTCAAACTCTGCATGGACAGCTCCAACTATTACCGCCAGCACTGGTACTGGGGTGGCGAAGCCGACCTGCGCGTGAACGGCAGCAAATTACAACTGACCACGATACCCGAGGCGGAATGGGCTACAGTTGAACAGGAGGCGATGAAATTCTGGGACGAGATTGCCAAGACCAGCCCACGCTGCGCAAAGGTGGTGGATATTTTCAAGCAGTACAACGCACTGATGGCCAAGGCGCGTACACCCTACCGTTGTGGCTGATTTTGCAGAGGGCGACAGCGGCTACTTGTAGGAGCGACCGCCTGGTCGCGAACCGGTTTAAAAACCTTCGCGACCAGGCGGTCGCTCCTACCAGGGTTGGTGAGGTTGTACAAACAGGCTGGATAAAAATAAAAACATCCGCTGGAGACTGAAATGCTCAAACCGCGGGAAGTGAAAACCGTCGAGGATGCCAGGCGTATCGTCGAGGAGCGTGGCATCAGCCACGTGAAAGTAGGTTTGTTCGACAATGATGGTGTGATGCGCGGCAAATACATGAGCCGCGAGAAGTTCTTCTCTTCCCTGGAGCATGGTTTTGCCTTCTGCGACGTGGTGCTCGGCTGGGACGTCAAGGACCAGCTCTACGACAACGCCAGCTACACCGGTTGGCATACCGGCTACCCGGATGCACCGGTGCGCATCCTCCCTGGCAGTTGCAGGGATATTCCCTTTGAAGACGGCATGCTGCTTTTTCTCGCCGAGTTCGACAAGCAGGCCGAGGCGGTCTGCCCGCGCGGCACACTGCGGCGCGTCATTGAGCGCTGCCAGGCGATGGGCTTTGAGCCTTACGCTGCGCTGGAATACGAGTTCTTCATGTTCAACGAGACGCCTGAATCGGCGCGGGCCAAGGGCTTTCGCGACCTGATCCCTTACACGCCGGATTGGTTCGGCTATTCGATGATTCGCAACTCGGTGCATGCCGAGCTGTATCACCAGATACTGGGCATGTCCGAAGCCATGGACTTTCCGATCGAGGGCCTGCATACCGAAACCGGCCCCGGCGTGTTGGAGGCAGCTATCGCGGTTGACCGGGCCGAAGCGGCCGCCGACAAGGCGGCACTATTCAAGACCTTCATGAAAGTGCTTGCTCAGCGTCAGGGGATGATGGCGACTTTCATGGCCAAGTGGTCGGGCAAGTATCCGGGGCAGAGTGGCCATATTCACGTATCGCTCCGTGATAAAAATACAGATAAATCAGCATTCTACGACGCTAATGAAAAGCACAGCATGAGCAAGATACAAAGGCATTTTCTGGCTGGTCAGCAGCGCCTGATGCCAGAGATGCTATGCATGGTGGCGCCCACGCTTAATAGCTATCGCCGTATGATCCCTGGCTTCTGGGCGCCGACGGATGCTACCTGGGGCGTGGAGAACCGCACCGCTGCGCTGCGGGTAATTCCCGGTAGCGATAAATCCCAGCGGCAGGAGTATCGCCTGGGCGCCGCTGACGGCAATCCCTATCTGGCGCTGTCAGTCGCTTTGGCGTCTGGGCTTTACGGCATCATGCATGAATGGGAGCCGAGCGACCCGGTGGAAGGCAATGCCTACGATATGCAGCATGCACCGGAGTTGGCACTACCCAGAACGCTCTGGGATGCCGCCCAGCGCCTGCGTGCTTCGGATGCGGCGCGGGAACTGTTCGGGGATGCATTCGTGGAGCATTTTGCCGCCAGCCGGGAATGGGAAGAGCGGGAATATCGCCGGCACGTGAGTGATTGGGAGCTGGATAGGTATTTCGAGATTATCTGAACCCTTCGCGGCGGGGCCGCCGCTCCCACCAGTATCTATCGGCGAGAGTGGAGGACCCTGGTAGGAGCGCTCGCCCGAGCGCGAACAGCGGTGCCGCCTCTAACTGCTGCGTTGGCCAGAGATCATGCAAACCAGGAGCACACTATGAGCAAAACCCTGCAAACCCTGTCGCCAATTGACGGCTCGGTATACGTCGAGCGGCCCCTGGCGACCGAGGAGCAGATCGACGCCGCGCTGGATCTGGCCGTTAAAGCCCAACGGCGCTGGAAAATGACACCCTTGACCGAGCGGTTGGACATTGTGCGGCGCGCGATAGACGCCTTCAGCGCGCGGGAGTCGGTATTGGCCGAAGAGCTGTGCTGGATGATGGGCCGGCCAATCCGCTATGCGGCTGGCGAGATCAAGGGCTATGTCGAGCGCGCGACCTATATGGCCGATATCGCCGAATCAGCGCTGGCGGATATCGAAATGCCGGAGAAGGCCGGTTTCAAACGCTTCATCCGCCGCGAGCCGCTGGGGGTTTCCCTGGTGGTCGCACCCTGGAACTTTCCCTATCTGACGGCGGTAAATGCGGTAGTGCCGGCCATCCTGGCGGGAAATGCCGTGCTGTTGAAACATTCCGCGCAAACCCCGCTGTGTGCCGAACGCATGGTCGCCTCCTTCGCCGAGGCGGGCCTGCCTGAGGGCGTCTTCCAGTATCTGCATATGAGTCATACCGATACTGAGGCTTTGATACAACGGCCTGGCATTGCCCATGTGGCCTTTACCGGGTCGGTTGCCGGTGGCGAGATGGTTGAGAAGGCTGCGGCTGGACGCTTTATTGCCACAGGGCTGGAGTTGGGTGGCAAGGATCCAGCCTACGTGCGAGCCGACGCTGATCTGGCTCAGGCGGTGGAGACATTGGTGGATGGCGCCTTTTTCAATTCAGGGCAATCCTGTTGCGGCATTGAACGCATCTATGTGCATGAGGACTTGTACGACGAGTTTGTCGAGCTGGCCGTGAGTCTGGTCGGCCATTACAAACTTGGCCGCTCTGACGATCCGGAGACCACCTTGGGGCCGGTGGTGCGGCCAGAAGCGGCCGCCTTTGTCCGAGGGCAGATTGCCGAGGCCGTCGCCCAGGGGGCGCAGGCGCATATTGACCCTGACGACTTTCCGCTAAGCCGCTCCGGCAGTGCCTATCTGGCGCCGCAGGTATTGACCGGCGTCAACCATGGCATGCGCGTGATGACCGAAGAATCTTTCGGCCCTGTCGTTGGAATTCAAAAGGTTAGCAGCGATGCTGAAGCAATCGCTTTAATGAATGATAGCGAGTATGGCCTTACCGCAGCGATCTTCAGTCGCGATGTGGACACGGCATTGGCGCTGGCTGACCGCATTAAGGCGGGTACGGTATTTCTCAACCGCTGCGATTATCTGGACCCCGCGCTGGCCTGGACCGGCGTGAAAAACTCGGGCCGGGGCTGTACCTTGTCCAGTGTCGGTTATGAGTATGTGACGCGACCCAAATCCTTCCACTTCAAGATCCTGTAGGAGTCGAGCATGCAGGCTTATCGCATGAACTGGAATTACCCGACATCCGTCCGTGTTGGCGCAGGGCGGATCTCCGAGCTAGCCGAGGCTTGTAAACAGCTCGGCATGCAGGCGCCGCTACTGGTGACCGATCCCGGCTTGGCGGCGCTGCCCATGATCCACGAAGCATTGAGGCAATGCCGGGATGCAGGCTTGAACGCAGAGATATTTTCTTCAATCAAGGGTAACCCGACCGGCCAGAACGTGATGGATGGGGTCCTGGTGTACCGCGTTGGCCACCATGATGGCGTTATTGCTTTTGGCGGCGGCTCGGCGCTGGACGCGGCCAAGGCCATTGCACTGATGGCCGGACAGGATCGACCGCTGTGGGACTTCGAGGATGTGGGCGATAACTATCTGCGCGTCAACGTCGCCGGTATGGCGCCGGTGGTCGCGGTCCCCACCACGGCAGGCACAGGTTCCGAAGTGGGCCGCGCTTCGGTTATTACCGATGATGAGGCGCATGTGAAGCGCATTATCTTCCACGCCCGCATGTTGCCCGCGCTAGTGATCCTCGACCCAGAACTGACCACCGGACTGCCGCCGGGCATTACGGCTGCAACCGGTATGGACGCGCTGTCGCACAATCTGGAGGCCTATTGCTCCCCACTGTTCCATCCGATGGCCGAAGGCATTGCGCTGGAGGGTATGCGCCTGGTCAAGGAGTATCTTCCCAGGGCGACCGCGCAGGGCACTGATCTTGAGGCCCGATTGAAGATGCTAGTGGCCTCCAGCATGGGCGCCACCGCGTTTCAACGGGGCCTGGGCGGCATGCATGCCCTGGCTCACCCGCTGGGCGCACTCTACGACGCCCACCATGGAACCCTTAACGCAATTCTGATGCCCTATGTGCTCCAGGCGAATCGCAGCAGTATCGAGCCGCAGATGGAGCGGCTGGGGCGCTATCTGAATTTGCCCAGGCAGGATTTTGCTGGCGTGCTGGACTGGGTATTGGAGCTGCGTAGCGAGGTAGGCATCGCGCACAATCTGGCGGAAATCGGCATTGATGATCGGCAGATCGAGCGTGTTGGCCAGATGGCTGTGGCGGATGCGGCATCGGGCACCAACCCGATTCAGTTTGATGCGGCGCAGTACAGTGCTATTTTTATCCGAGCGTTGAACGGGCAGTTGTAATGGTCGGCTGCCGCGATAGTACTGAACTGGCTATAAGGGCATGGGTATGAAGATCGGCTTGCTGCAATGTGATGATGTGATGGAAAGCCTGCAGGTAGAGCACGGTAATTACCCGGAGATGTTTAATGATCTGCTGTTGCGGCAATTGCCTGGTGCCCAGATTCGCGTGTATCGCTGCATGGAAGGGGAGTTGCCCCAGTCACTGGATGAGTGCGATGTATACATCACCAGCGGCAGCAAGTTCGGCGTGAATGACGGTTTGCCCTGGATAGACGAGCTGCAGGCGTGCATGGCGCGGATGTGGGAGCAGGGCACGCCGTTGGTGGGCATCTGTTTTGGCCACCAGTTAATGGCCAAGGCGTTGGGCGGCGCGGTGATCAAATCGCCCAAGGGCTGGGGCGTGGGGATGTCGTTCAACCAGGTATTGGTGCGTAAAACCTGGATGGACCCCTGGCAGGACAAGCTGGACCTGATCGTCAGCCATCAGGATCAGGTAAGCCTGCTACCGCCCCAGGCTGAGATTCTGGCCGCGAGCGATTTCTGCCCCTATTACCTGGTGCAGTATGGCAAACACTTCATGAGCGTGCAGGGGCATCCGGAGTTCTGCAAGGCGTATTCCCATGACTTGATGGACGCTCGCCGTGGGGTTATAGCCTATGCGCGCCTGCGCGAGGGCCAGGCCTCGCTGTCGGCGGAAGTGGATGCGCCGCTGATGAGCCGCTGGATTATCAACTTTATGCGCGAGGCGCTCGCAGGTTAAACTGCGGGCATGATCAAGCTATCCAACAATGTCGAGCTGGGCGATTGGGAGGTGGAAATATCCGCCATCCGGTCGCAGGGCGCGGGCGGCCAGAACGTCAACAAGGTCTCCAGTGCTATCCACCTGCGCTTCGATATCAACACCTCCAGCCTGCCGCCGTTCTACAAGGAGCGGTTGCTGGCCCTGTCTGATCAGCGTATCAGCAAGGACGGGGTGATCATCATCAAGGCCCAATCCTACCGCACCCAGGAGGCGAACCGTGAAGATGCGATCAAGCGTCTTCAGGAGCTGATCAATGGCGCGGTGGTCGTGCAGAAACGCCGCCGCCCGACCAAACCCACCAAAGGCTCACAAATCCGCCGGATGGATAGCAAGACCAAGCGCGGCCAGTCGAAATCGCTGCGCGGCAGGGTAGACGTCTGATCGGCTGATTCCCAAGGTCAAAATGGATTCCCGCGTGCGCGGGAATGACGGTCCCCAACGCCATTGTCATCCTCGCGAAAGCGGGGATCCATTTTACGGTGTAGGGGCTCGGAGTCAGCGGGCAAGCACTAAACGTCAAGATGGATTCCCGCATGCGCGGGAAATGACGGGGCCGTAGAGGGGGCTGGTATTCCGCACCAACACCAACACCAACACCAACACCAACAGCAGCGGCTATAAACCGCCTCATACCATCATAGCCTCGCGATACGTCATCCTCGCGAGCGCGGGGATCCATTTTACGGTGTAGAGGCTCGGAGTTAGCAGGCAAGTACTAAAGGTCAAAATGGATTCCCGCGTGCGCGGGAATGACGTGGCCTTAGTGTGCCCCCCGGTGTCAGGGTAGTTGTCGCCTGATCGGTTTTACCCAAATC
>TARA_R110002111_G_scaffold230303_1_pt1 | contig 71907 bp, 61 predicted proteins | sample TARA_R110002111 | Tara Oceans TARA_R110002111 (sample SAMEA4397363) | marine metagenome | biome: Polar Biome; feature: [ZZZ] marine water layer (ENVO:01000295); material: water (ENVO:00002006), including particulate matter (ENVO:01000060) such as... | depth 199 m
CACTGCGACCAATACGGTCGCATCAAGGTGCAGTTCCACTGGGATCGAGAAGGCCAAGGCAACGACCAAACCAGTTGCTGGCTAAGAGTTTCTTCAAGCTGGGCCGGCAATCAGTACGGCGGCATCGCCATCCCCCGTATCGGCATGGAAGTCCTGATTACCTTTCTCGAGGGCGACCCGGACCAACCCCTGGTCACCGGCTGCCTGTATCACAAGACCCACCCGGTGCCATATGAGCTACCGGCACACAAAACCCGCAGCGTATTCAAGACCCTGAGCACGGCACCGGGCGGTGGCGGCGACGGTTACAATGAACTGCGTATCGAAGACAAGAAAGGCGAAGAACAGATCTACCTGCACGCCCAGCGGGACTGGGATGAGAACATCGAGAACGACCAGAAGATCCGCGTAGGCCACGAACGCCATGACCGCGTCGAAGCCAATAGCTACAGCGAATTTATGGCCGAAGAGCACCACACCACCCACAGCGAACGCAAAACCGAGATCAAGGCCAATGACCATCTGACGGTGGGCACCAGTCAGCACATCAAGCTCGGCACCGGTCAATTCGTCGAAGCAGGCCAGGAAATCCACATCTCCAGCGGCATGAAAGTCGTCCTCGAAGCCGGCAGCGAGATCACCTTCAAAGTCGGCGGCAGCTTCGTCAAGCTCGACCCCAGCGGCGTAACGCTGGTCGGTCCGAGCGTCAAGATCAACTCTGGCGGCAGCCCGGGCTCGGGAAGTGGTGCGGCGCCTGCGTTGCCGGGTGAGACGTTGGCGGCGGATAGTGATGTGGCGGGCGGCCTCCTTGCCTTCCGACTGAAAGAAGCACGGCTGGATAGCACACCCTTTGTCGAACTGTGTCAAAAGCCAAAAGGCGGCACCCCTGCGCAGTGCCCCCTGGCCAACTGCCCGTGCCGTAAAGGAGTTTAGGCTTAGGTATGAGCTATCAACGCATGGCGCAAATGCCGCTGCTGCAAGGTCACACCTACTGGCTGGCCGAGCCGCAAACAGGATTACTGGAAAAACTCTATGAACTGGAGCCAAATCCTGATCCGGTGCAACTGTTTGAAGGTACAGCCTTCTCCCCCCAAGCAAGCCAGTCCCCTTTACTGTTCACCCTGTCACCCAGCAGCGGACTGACCACTAGCCTGAAGAACGCACCCAGTGCACTTACCGGCCTGTTCATCACCACGCAAGCGTCACACGCCCAACTATTGGAGCAACTGCGCAGCCTGCTAGAAGCGCGATTTCTACAGGGGCGTAAAGCCCTGTTGCGTTACTACGACCCCCGGGTTGCCAGCTACCTGTTACCCACCTGTAGCGAATCTTTGCAACCTCGCTGGCTTGGCCCCATCAACGAGATTGCCTGGTACGGCGGTACCTGGGCTGACGAGTTCGCCGATGGCAAACAGTGGCACCTGCTCCGACATGTGCAGCGACCCGACGCAAACGTATCTGCAATGCCGCTCGCCCTGAATGACGCCCAACTACAACGGCTGGTAGATCAAGGCTACGAACATTTTGCCTGGCGCTGGCTTGCCAGCAACAAGGGTTATGAAATGACGCAGGTACTCAATTGGATCAAAGCCGGGATGGCTGCAGGACACACTGAACAGAAATCGCTGAATGCCTGGCTGGACAGCCAAACAATGGTGCAAGGAGAGCAGCACGGATGAGTAGCAATGTTTGTATTCTCGACAACGGACCGGCCTGTGAGCCGGACAAGTTAATCGTTGAAATCGTTGGCAAACAACACCCAGACACCCAGCGACTGTTGATCTGCGACGCCGAAGGGCAGCCACTCAACGGGACCACCGCTTCAGCAGAAGATGAAGAAGTCTCCGGCGAAGGCGTGCCCAGCCTATTGAAAATATGGGACTGGGAAGAACAGCCAGGCGAAACCCTGTACCTGGAAATTGCCAGCGATTCTGGTGCCCCTATACGCCTGCCATTGCTCACCGACCTCCGCGCTACCCCCCGACAGGACGAAGCGCAACTGAACCAGATCGTGCCTATTGTGCCCTGTACTGCCCTACCAAGCATCAAACAACAAGACAGTTCTGGCATACCCGTACTGGTCCGCAGCGGCTATATCTACGTCTTCGTGTGGGGCAAACTCTGGCGCGAGCTTGAAGTACGTTTTACCGAGGAAGGCACACGTTATTTTGATATCGATGTCGCAGCCTTTCGCGATGAAAATGGATTTGCCAGTGGCAGGCGGGTAGCGTCTGGCGTTGCGCTGGAAGACATCTGGTTGCCATCCCAATGGAACGGCCGTTGGGCCGGCTCCCTGGACTTGATGTTCTCAGAGGTACAACTGAGCGCAGCTCGACTCAAGCACTATGAACGGCATGAGAACTATCGCGACCCACGTGTGAGCATGCCGAGACTACTGGTAAGCGAATCCTCGTGGCAGCAGCGCTGGTCTGACGCTCCTGCCGGCCTAACATTGCTCGAAGCACAACATGGCGGCCAGCACAATCACAGCAAATCCCCCGTACAAACACGCTTGAGCATGAACTCAAACGCCTTCCCAGTTGACCTCTGCGCTCCCCAGCGTCAGCGTCAGCCAGGCCACGAGTGGCTGCTCGACCAACCGGCACGCATGCTCTGCGACCTTACCGGCGCCTATCCAGAACAAGCCCTCGCAAGCACTCGTCAGGCCACTGAAAACTGGCGTACAGGGGTAGCCAGCGATCCACCGACCGAGTTTGAATCCGAGGCCTGGCGCACTTGCTATCACGGCTGCGAGGCCGACGCACTCGCCGTATGGCAAGTTCAGGAGGGCCAGCCCGATGCTTTGCAGGCTGTACGCGACCGTCAGTTGTATGCAGTACTGCTGCCCGACCCCATGTACCGTTTGCGCCACCTGCATTCACGCATTGGCAGCCTGCAAAACTTACTGAAGTACTGCACCAACCTGGCCATGGAGCACCCCCACCACACCAGCGCCTTGCTGCTGCAAAACCTGGCTGTGCCCAATCGCATCGGCGGGAACAGGAATCCTTTGGCTGAAAGCGTGAAGAACAAGCTTAGCGAGGAAGGGAAGCGCGAAATCAATATCGCCACCGCAGCCGTCGAGCGCGCTAATGCCTGGAAGCTGCTGGAAAGCGCCCAGCTCGCGCTAACCAACACCTTGAAGCTAAGCCAGTCCCAACAATGCATGGGCGATCACTTGAGCCTGGACAACCTTGAATACTGCGGCGCCATGCTCTGCGCGGTTCAGATCCTTGCCTCCATCGCGTCATCTCCAGCCGAGCTTGATCCTCTAGCGCTAAAGGGCGACATTCATGACGCAGTAAGCGGCGCTCACCTCCACCGCCCAGGCACCACCCCAGGTAAGCAGTTGCTAACGGAAATCGTCAACAGAGAGAGCCACCCTCTGCACGCCATGCTCTGGCCAGAAATGAGGTATGACGAGCTCTTTGCTGAATATATCAAGCCGTCTGAGGAGGAGCCCAATGAGGGCGACGGACGCTTCAGGGCAACGGCACTGGCCCACCTGGAAGACATGGATGCACCAGACGAAGAGAGCGAAACGCTGGATGGCATGACCTTGGCGGCGCTGATGGCAAGCGGCGAGCTGCAGGATAGTTTCACCGCCCACAAACGCTTCAAAGCGGGCATGGCAGTGCTTACCAAGATCGGTGAAATATTGAGTAGCTCAGTCAAAGCCGCCGAGAACCGCGCCGCAAATATCGCCCACCAGCTCGGCAGCAGCAACCAGACAGTAGCTGCTAACCGAGCCAATGCGGAGCAAATCCGTCAAGACCAGAGCCGACTCAGAACAGACCTGGGCCAACATGTAACATCAAGAGTAGATACGCGGTTGTTTACCTTGACTGGAGAGCATTTACGCCAAACCATGCCTCTGGCGTATGAAGGCGCGCATTTTGTCGAAGCAGGCAAAAATAGCGGCAACCGGCGCTATCTGATAGGTCTTGAAGAGCTACCAGAGGTTGACCGCAGAGTTGTTGAAGAGAAGTTATTCGGTAAGTACCTGGATGGTGCGGGCAACCGCCTTGCTACAACTGATCGGCGCGCGACGCAGGGCCCTGGTAGGCGAATAGTGCCGGAGACAGGAATCTTTTTCTCTCTGCCAGTCGATAGCGAAACCACTCGTATTCTGCAAGAGCTCAGTCAAACCGCAAACCGCGAGGCGGCGGGTAGCTCGGCACTGCTCGCCTCACGGGCAAATGCCGAGCAGGTGGGAGGTGCTTTGCAACTTGCCAACAGCAATGTTCAAAAACGGCAGGAGGGCCGCGCGCATAGGCTCTTGGATAGCAAACCTTTCTCAGCTGCGATCCTCATGATGGAGATGTGGAATGTGCAGGTGGCGATGGCAGAGTACGATAAATTAGCCTCAGAAAATCGTATCTCAAGGGCTCGATTTGGATTTGCCGGTGCTGGACTTGACCTTGTTATAGCCTTGGAAGTTTTGGTAACTAAAGCTGCTGGCAACCAACAGATCCTAGCCAGAACCGCCAACAGGACTGTTTTGACAATTTCCGACGACCTTGCCAAAAAGCTTCTCGGTGCTCGAATATCCGCGAGTATAACCAACGTAGTGACTGTGCGGATGCTGGGGCAAGTTGGTGCCGGCCTGATTTTTTCTGGCATTAGCTTATCCGATGCTATTCAATCAGCCCAATGGTCCGACAATGCAGCCTGGGGACACTCGATCATGGCCGTGGGTGGGCTCATAGGCGCTGCCGCTCCGTTATTTGCCGGCTCTGCACTCTTTGGTCCGATGGGCATTATCGCAGTAACCTTGATCATCGGCGGTGCGATACTGGTCGCGAGCTTGAGTAATACGCCCTTTGAGGACTGGCTGGCCGGTAGTATCTTCAGCCGGGAGGGAGGATTCAGTAATACAGAACGTGCTCGTGCAGACTCGATGCCTTGGTCAAGCTCCCGCTCTCGTCACCTGGAAGACCCTGACGAGGCGTTATACCGCCTGGTAGGCTTGCTTACTGGCGTTAATATTCAAGTAGAAGACAATCCGGACTATGACCCCAGCGTACTCGATCTCGGCTCCACCTCTGAGCAGACACTTATAAAACAGGCCAACACGCGTATCTCCGTGCGCTCCAATGTAAGTGGTATGGCTTCCGTACTCGGCAACACACGCAATATTGTCGAGTGTCTTCTGGTGCGTAATGAAGTTCGGTATGAGCCAAGCAATCATGGGCTAGGCCGCAGAGTAAGGCGCAGAGACCAACCTGACCGCAGTGCGCCCATAGTGCAGCACATCACCGATGATGCGCGCGTGCTCTATGTCAACACACCTGCAGGTACGCCAGATAACTATTCGTTTCAAAATGGCGACCAGTACTACTGGGAAATAAGAGCGCAGTTCAGGTTAGAAGATGAGGAAAAGAATAAAACCTGGGTGTTTCCGGCGCTTGCGCCCAAGGCCGCTCCAATCAACATGGAGCGAGAAACTAGTGCTGACTTTAGAAAAACCAACCGACCACTGTGGGCAGATCAAGAAACCCATGCCGCAACAGGAGCCAACGGCTGATGACCCTATCCAGCTATGCCACAACGTCGTATTCACCTGCCAACCTGGAGCGCCAGCCGCCAGGCAAGTATCGCTCAGGGCTAAAGCGACTGACGGGTCAACGCTTGCCTTGGGGTAATACCCAAGAGGTGGTGCCGGATAGTTTTATGCAGCCGGAGCCCAAAAGCTTAAGGTTTTGGGAGCAGGAAAATAAACGAAAGGCGGAATTGAAGGCCAAAGGCAGTTATAAGCCAGCGCCTCTGGAGCATATAGACTTTCATGATCGCTGCGATCACGAGCATTACCGGCATGCTCCTTGGGCGGCCAGGACACATTTCTGGATCTATTTAGCTACTTTGGGGAAGGGTGGTTTTTTTCTTTTTATCTTCTTAGGTATTTGGGTTGCTTTGTTCGAAACATTTAGAGCAGACCAAAACCACTTTCAAGCTTTTTTCGAGGCTTTCAGCTTCTTATTTTATACAGTCTCCCTTCCTTGCCTCCTTGTCTGGGGCCTAGCCTCCCTAGTCATCCACAAACTCCCCCGCCTGTGGGCAAAACCCGGCAAGGGCCCCAAATGGGACCTCAACCGCCGCACCGGCATGATTACCGTCTTCAAGTACAAGGGGAAAGAGGCGACCGAACATCGCGCGCCCTTCCACGAGTTTGACGCCTACATCAACACCACCCCGGACCGTCAGGGCCTGCCGATGAACGTGCTCAGCCTGGAGCATCGTTATTCGGATATAAGCATCCACTTCGGCGACATCCAGCCGCCTAGCCCCACCGTTAACCAGCCCATGGCGCTGTGGGATTTTATTCAGAACTACATGGATACCAGCCACCCACTGCCGGATGCGCCGCTGTTCGAAGAGTACCGCCACAACGATCCGACCACGGCAGAACACGACAAAGCTAGGAGCCGCAATCCACGCTACTGGATCGATATGGACGACGAAACCTTCAAACTCGCACAGCACGACATGCGCGGCCGGGTGGACAGAATAAACACCATGACCCGTCAGAACCTGATGGCGCAGTTTGTGGAATACAGCTGAGCCGTTCGCAGTCAAGCCTTGCCGGCCGCCCCACTCCTACAGGGAAAAACACCGCTACCTCGCAGACCGTCATCATCGCGCATGCGGGAATGACGGTGCTAAAGAGCAAATCCCGGTGTTTTGAACATCCATTTCGTCATCCTCGCGAACGCGGGGATCCAACTTGGTGTTCGCATCTCGGTAGCCCGATGACCTCCGAAGGTCAAAATGGATTCCCGCCTTCGCGGGAATGACGGGTGTGGGGCGGGAATGACGGAGGTGGGGCAGGAACGGCGCGGGTGGGGTGAGAACCACGGGGGTGGTGTGTCGTTCTCGGCAGTGTCATTTACGGCGCAAGCACAGCAGCAACTGAGTAAACGTGGCGAAACCAACCAACTCACCACCCAACACGGAACCAAATCCCCAAACCCACGCTCGTACAAATCAACAATGTGACACCAACGTCACGAGACCTTAATCAATCCGCCTTGATACAAGCGCATCATTCGCTGCTCAAGGCGACGCTGCGTGTTGCAGCGAGCCTTCAGCGATCAGGACGAGTCAGATGAACGCGCTACTCAATTACGCCGCAATTCCCGTATTACCAGCCTATAACGATCTGCAGCAGTCGGTCATTGACCAGGCGCGCAGCTGGATTCTGGGGGACAGTCTGGTGTTGGATTGCGAGACCTGCGGCCTGGGCGAGGCGGCAGAAATTATCGAGATATCGATTATGACCATGGGCGGCGTCATGCTGTTCAGCTCACTGATCAAGCCATTCCTTCCCATCCCTGAAGAAACCACTGCCTTACACGGCATCACGGACGACATGGTCGCAAACGCGCCAACCTGGCCGGAGGTACATGACCAGGTCTGGGCGCTGCTCACAGGCAAGCGTGTGCTGGCCTACAGCGCGGCTTTCGACTTCGGGCGGATCGACGTGATGGCGCGTCTCCATGGTCTGGATTCCCCGGCGGTCAGCTCTCGTACTGCGGGCCGGATAGCCCTGTCGGACGGCACCACATGGGAGTGCGTTATGCAGGCTTATGCGCAGCTTTGGCAGGAGCCCACCACAAGCCCCCAGAGTGCTGATGGCTGGCGTTGGAAAGCGCTCACAGAGGCCTGCCGAGCGCAGGGTATTCCTGTGGGCCGTGCTCACCGTGCGCAGGATGATTGCCTAATGACGCAGGCATTGGTCAATGCCATGGCGGGGGAGCCAGCCGTACGATTAACGGCTTTCTGAGCGGCATTAGCTGAGTATGACCACTGAAGCCGTCACACAGACTTAACCCGCGCGTCACTCCAGCGTCATCCACGCCTGTCGGTATCTAGTTATTACCCGGCAGGAGTAGAGCGATGCGGATTACAGTGATCGGTTGTGGTTATGTGGGGCTGGTAACGGCTGCGTGCTTTGCCGAAATGGGCAATCATGTCACTTGTGTCGACAAGAGCATTCAGCGCATAGATGCCTTGAGCAAGGGCATCTGCCCACTCTACGAACCGGGAATGGACGCTATGCTCGCGAGCAACATCCGTGGGCGGCGGCTGGCCTTTACCACGCAGTTGCGTGAAGCACTCCAGGGTGTCGAGATCGTATTTATCGCGGTAGGTACGCCCTGCTCCGACGATGGCTCCGCTGACGTCTCGCAGGTGCTTGGCGTTGCCGCGGAGCTGGGGCAGCTATTGAACAGTCCGGCGGTGGTGGTTTGCAAGTCTACCTCCCCAGTAGGCACGGCCTGCCGAGTTGAAGCGATACTGGATCAACAGTGCCAGCGCCGACAGGTGAGCTGGCGACCCGTGGTGATCAGCAATCCGGAATTTCTCAAGGAAGGCGCAGCCATAAGCGATTTCATGCGCCCGGACCGCATCATCATCGGCTCAGACAGCGACCAGGCCAATGCTCTGATGCGCGAGCTTTACGCCCCCTTCATACGCAGCCATGAACGCATTCTGTTTATGGGTCGCCGGGATGCCGAGCTGAGCAAATACGCAGCCAACGCCTTCCTTGCCTCGCGGATATCATTCATGAATGAACTGGCCGGGCTGAGCAGCCAACTGGGCGTGGATATCGAACAGGTCCGCAGAGGCATTGGCTCTGATAGCCGCATTGGTCATCATTTCATCTATGCTGGGTGCGGTTATGGTGGCTCCTGCTTCCCGAAGGACATCAAAGCGCTTATACACATGGGCAAGCAGCACGGCGAAACACTGGCAATGCTCAGCGCGGTCGAAGCGCGCAATGATCAGCAAAAACACTGGCTACTAAGCCAGCTCACCGAGCGACTGGGTTCCAGATTACAAGGCAAGATCATTGCGCTCTGGGGCCTGGCGTTCAAGCCCGGGACGGACGATATCCGCGACGCGCCCAGCTTGGTGTTGATCGATGGCTTATTAAACGCTGGTGCGACCATACAGGCTTTTGATCCCGTCGCAATGAGCAAGATAGCTGATCATTACCCAGCCCAGATCGCCAAGAAACAGCTTTTATTGATGAATGAACCCTACCTCGCCCTGCGAGATGCAGACGCACTGGTGCTGGTCACCGAATGGAAGCAATTTCGGCAGCCGGACTTTCGCAGCATGAAAAATCAGATGCACCGCCCGCTGATCATCGACGGCCGCAATCAATACGACCCCAGTCAAGTCAGGGCACATGGTTTTGAATACGCAGGTGTGGGCAGGCCAGAGGGCGAGACAATGCAGTTGCCCGAATTGAGGCAGGTCGTATAGATCCTGCGCCATTCCGCTCCCCCGGACAATTCCGTCATCCTCGCGAACGCGGGGATCCATTGTCGTGGTTGAAAGTGGGTTTGTGCATCCTGCGTGGGCGAGAACCAAGGTCAAAATGGATCCCCGCTTTCGCGAGGATGACGTGAAAGGGATGAGCCGCCACGGTGTTTTTGCGCGGGAGAATGGCAGCAGCGGATTCCCGCACACCGTCTGAAGTTTGTTAAGGTCGGGGTAAGTTCACCGATCAGGAGGCAGACGATGAAGCACGATCCGCATTCCGAGCGAGGCACTCTCAACATTCCAGAAAGCATCCCCAACACCATGGCGGCGATGCTGCTCACCGGCCACGGTGGCGCAGACAAGCTGGTCTATCAGCAGGACGTGCCTACTCCACAACCCGCCAGCGGCCAGGTGTTGATAAGAATCTCCGCAACAGCCAAGAACAACACCGACCGCAAAGCCCGCGAAGGCCTTTACCCCACCAAAGATAAGACCGAAACCACCTCATTCCAGATGGGCGGCGCCCCTACCCTAATCTTTCCGCGCATCCAGGGCGCTGACGTGGCCGGACGGGTTGTTGGTGTTGGCTCAGGTGTGGACAGCTCACGCATCGGCGAGCGAGGGCTGCTGGATTTCAATCTGTATGCCGATGGGCGCCGGGACATCAATCTGACCCCTGATTATTACGGCCATGGCGCTGACGGTGGCTATGCCGAGTATATCGCCGTGCCGGCCGACCAGTTTCACGCCATTGAGAATCCCGAATTGAGTGACGCCGAGGTGGCGTCGATGGGGATGTGCTCCTATCAGACCGCGTTGCATATGCTCACCTCAGCGCAAATCAAAGCCGGTGAGCGCGTGCTGGTGACCGGCGCCAGCGGCGGCGTAGGCACTGCACTCATTCAGCTGTGCCGCATTATTGGCGCCATCCCTTACGCACTCAGCCAACGTGACAAGGCCGATGCATTGATCAAGCTCGGGGCGGAGGCCGTGCTTGATCGCAATCACATGCAGGACTTCACCGACAAGATTCGCGCACTCACCAAAGGAAAGCCCATCGACGCGGTCATGGACCTGATAGGCGGCGAGATGACCGACCTGTTTATCGACAGCATGATTTTCGACATGAACAGCCGGAGCAGCTACCCGCGCCTGAGTATCGCCGGCGCCAGCGGCGGCAATGTCAGCGAGATCATGTGGACGCGGATCTACCTCTATCAGGTGCAAATATTTGGTGTTTCCCACGGTACCCGTGAAGAGGCCGAGCAGTTGATTGCCTGGATCCGCAGCGGTGAGCTCAAACCGGTATTGCATGCAGCTTTCAAGCTGTCCGACCTGCACCGCGCCGAGGACTATTTCGTCAACCGCGGCAGCCATTACCTGGGCAAGATCGTAATCGTGCCAGACGCCCAATGGCCAGAGCACGGCGCGCCCTTCGCGCTAACGGAGCAAGCATGAAAAACGAGCTGAGCTTTCAGTTGATCGATACCCACGCCGGTGGCGACGTCAGCCGCATCGTGATTGGCGGTATCAATCCGCTGCCCGGCGCTAGCGTGCGCAAGCAGATGCACTATCTGCGGGACGACGCCGATGGCCTGCGCAAACTGTTGCTCAACGAGCCTTACGGTATACCTGAAATGTCCGTCGACCTGATCGTGCCAGCCTCCATGCCGGAGGCGGAGGTCGGCTATATCATCATGGAGGTCATGGGCTACCCGATCTATTCCGGCTCCAACACCATCTGCACCGCCACCGCCGTACTTGAAGCCGGGCTGCTGGCCAAACAGGAAGGCACACAGCGCTTTGCGCTGGAGTCGCCCGCCGGGCTGGTGCAGATAGAAGCGCTGGTGCGCGACGGGGTGGTGGAGTCCATCACCTGCGAAGGCCTGCCCAGTTACATTCACACGCACAAGGCCAGCATCAACGTACCCGGGATCGGCCCTGTCAATTACAGCGTCGCCTACAGCGGTGGTTTCTATGCCCTGGTGGACGCGGCGGAGCTCGGCTTTTCCCTGACCCGTGAGGAAGAGCGTGCCCTGAACGACTGCGCCTTCGCCATTGTCGAGGCCCTGCAGGCCGAGCGGGGGTTTTCCCATCACACACTGGGCGATGTTGGCCCGTTACCCTTCCTGCATTTCATGGGCCCGGTGGACCAGATAGCCGAGAACTTCTACCGTTCCCGCTCCACCACCTACGTGCATCCCGGCGTCATCTGCCGTAGCCCCACCGGTACCGGTACGTCTGCACGTTTGGCGTTGATGCACCATGAAGGACGCATCCGCATCGGCGACAAACTGGAAACCGTGTCACTACGTGATACCGGATTTATTGGAGAGTGCACAGGTACACATGCATCCGGCACACATCAGATGGTTGAGAACAGCATTACCGGGCGAGGTTACGTCTTGGCGCGCTCCCAGATCGTGCTCAACTGCGATGATCCGATGGTTGAATGTGGCGGGCTAAGGCATATTCTGACCGCAGGGTAACCCCGCCCCTCCACTACCCGTCATCCTCGCGAACGCTGGGATCCGTTTTGATGTGTGCGGGGCGATGATGCAGTGTAAACCCCGAAAGTCAAAATGGATTCCCGCATTCGCGGGAATGACAAGAGCGGGAATGATGAAGCGGGGTGCCAGGCATGACGGTCCTGGGTAGAACGGACACCACGGGAGAAATCCGGTTGACTGCTTTACGCAGCCATACGCTCGCATTCTTCCGCACAAGCTAGGCACGCGTTTGCGCATTCCTGGCAATGGTCTGCCTCATGTTTCTTGCATTCTTCTGCGCACGCGCGGCAGGCCTTCGCGCATAGGCTGCAAAAAGATTTGGCAAACTCGCTCTCGCGGGCCATCAGAGCAGCAGCCAGGCGGCACATATCTGCGCAATCAATGTCGGTCTGAATACAGCGCGCCATCATCTTCACGTCATCCTCGGCCAGGCATGATGCCGCGCAAGTATCACAGGCAACAGCGCATTTCAGGCAAGCCTGAATGCAGGCGTCATAGATTGAATCAGTCATGAATGTTCTCCTTTTACAGTAGAGGTACATTCTTGCGACTGAGGTGATGGCAATGGGTTCAAGGTTTTCTGCGTCAATATTGGCTGCCGCCAGCAAACACCTCAATGCCCACCTCCGACCCGTCAACCTAGCGAACGTGGGGATTCATTTTGGTTTAGCGCAGATCAGCGCCGGGCAAATCAAACGTCAGAATGGATTCCCGCCTGCGCGGGAATGACGGAGTGGGGACGGGAATGACGGGGGTGGCGCGGGAATGACTCTCCGCCCGTCATCCTCGCGAACGCGGGGATCCATTGTCGTGGTTGAAAGTGGGTTTGTGCATCCTGTGCGGGCGAGAACCAAAGTTGTTGAGCCGGTCTCCCCGTCATTCCCGCGCAGGCGGGAATACATTCTGACTTTCAAGGTGTATCACTGGCCAGAGTACCCCATCACCGATTGCACCAAACGCGCCAATAACGCCTAATACACAGCTCAAGGAATACGGGCATACCCATGAGCAAAAGTAACAATCACCGCACCCAGGCCGCGCAGGCGATATTTGCCATCGACAGTTTCTGGGCCGAAACCTTCGCTGACACCAGCCTCAGCGATCTGAACTACTGCGACCTGTTTACGCAAATGTGGCTGACCCGCAAAGAGCCAGCCAAACCAAAGACCGATCTGTACGACCTGATGCCCAACATCAGCCGGCGCACAGCGGTGAAGTACGTGCAGAACGCCATCGACCGAGGCATGCTCATAGAGCACGAGTGCCCAACCGACAAGCGCATCCGCCTGGTCACCCTCACCCCTCCTGCACTGGAGAAGGTCCAGCGGTTTCTGGATCACGCCTGCGCCAGCTTCAAGAAAGTCGGCAAATAGCAGGCATAAAAAAACCCGGAACAGGTCCGGGTTCATTCACATCCTAAAGCTAGTCTGCTAATAGCACATTTTGCTCGTAGATCAGATCAACGATGCCGTTGCTTGGCTGATAACCCTGAACCACGTTCAGCAAGGTCAAGCGCACCTGCTCATAATCATCATCGCGCACCGCTTGGCGCAATGTATCAAGGATCAGGTGCAGTTCCGCCCAGGGAATGAAGACCTCGTTTGCACGGTGAATTTTCTCATGGGTGGTACTCTCCGGGTTGTCGCCGATCAACAGCTCTTCGTAGAGCTTCTCACCCGGGCGCAAACCGCTGAACGTGATACCAATATCCCCGTTGATGTTCATCTCGTCACGCACGGTCAAACCCGACAGCTGAATCATCTTGCGCGCCAGGTTGACGATAGTGACCGGCTCGCCCATATCCAGCACAAACACATCACCGCCCTTGCCCATGGAGCCCGCCTGAATCACCAATTGCGCCGCCTCGGGGATGGTCATGAAGTAACGGGTAATATCCGGGTGTGTGACAGTAATAGGTCCGCCGCGGCGAATCTGTTTCCGGAACAGGGGTATGACCGAGCCCGAAGAACCCAGCACATTACCGAACCGCACCATGGTAAAGCGCGTGCGATTGACCTGGTTGACGCGAGGCTCTTCACCCCACAAGTGAGGTGCCTGCTCATTACTCAGGGCCTGCAATACCAATTCGGCCATGCGTTTGGTTGAGCCCATCACGTTGGTAGGGCGCACTGCCTTGTCTGTCGAGATAAGTACAAAATTGTCGACCTGGCATTTGATCGCCGCCTGCGCGGTATTCAACGTACCGAAAACATTGTTCATGATGCCTTCAGCTACATTGTGCTCAACCATAGGCACATGCTTGTAAGCGGCGGCATGATAAATCGTATTGATTTTCCAGGCGTTGATTACATCCTGCAAGCGACGGTAGTTGCGGATAGAGCCCAAGATGGGAATCAGCACTGTTTTGTTACTCTGAGTACGCAGATACGCGATCAGCTCGGAATGAATTTCATACAGTGCGAACTCGCTGTGCTCAAACAGCACCAGGGTTTTAGGATTCGACTGCACAATCTGCCGGCATAGCTCGCTGCCGATAGAGCCGCCAGCCCCAGTCACCATCACTGCCTGGCCTTTGATACAACGCTCGAACAGCGATTGATCCGGTGGTACTGCATCACGGCCCAGCAAATCCGCAATATCGACTTCCTGGAGGTCATCGACCTTCACCTTGCCGCTGGCAAGATCCATCAAACCGGGAATCGTACGCACGTGTAAAGAGTAGCTTTGTAAGGAGCGAAGTACTTCCTGACGTCGTGCCCGCGTCGCGGAGGGAATAGCCATAAATAGCTCCTTCACCCCGGTCTTACTCATCATCAACCCTACATGATCCGGCGCGTAAACCGGCAAACCCGCAATAGTGCGGCCGATCACACTCTCATCATCATCAACAAAAGCGACCGGGCGGTACAACTGGCCAACGCGCAGCGATGCTAGCAACTGGTTGCCCGCCGCCCCTGCCCCATAAATGGCCACCGGCTTGCCACCGGGGAGCTCGTCTTTTTGGGACTTAGCTCCGCTACCGGCGAACCAATCGCCGGCAAAATACTGACGAGCCAGTAATCGCAAGCCGCCCACCAACATCAAACACAGGCTCCAATGAGAAAAGAACACAGATCGAGGATATAGAATGTCAAAACCCGAGTCGCGGACCGCCATCAGCACCAGCATAAAGGCCAGAAAGCCCAGCGTGACCGCCTTGAAAATCACCAGCAGCGCATCATTGCCAAAATGCCGCATCACGGCTCGGTACATGCCCATGCGCACATAGATAGGAATAGCGACCGCAGGCGCAATAACGAACAGCCACACCTGATTACCTTCCGGCAATACCCAGCCTGACTGCCCCAGCCGCAAGAACAGCGCCAACCACATGGCAACAGACAGCAGAACAAAATCCGCCGCAATCTGAATGAACCGTTTGCGGCGATAACTCAAATTGATTAATCGGTCCTTGAACACATCTCGCTCCTACCTCAAATTCAGAATTTCACTATAGTCAGGTTTTCAATAATACGTCCCACTGTCGCCTTGATCAGTACCCATCCGGGTTCTCTGACTGCCAACGCCAGGCATCCGCACACATGGCTTGGACGCCCAGCTCAGCGTGCCAGTTCAATTCATTGGCCGCCAACTGCGGATCAGCGTAACAACTGGCCACATCCCCCGGCCGGCGATCGGCAAGTTGGTATGGCAGTGATTTCCCACAGGCCTGCTCAAAGGCCTTCAGCATATCCAGTACCGAATAGCCCTGGCCTGTACCCAGATTGAATGCCTTGATACCTCGCTGGTGCTCGAGCCACAACAGCGCCTGTACATGCCCCGCTGCCAGATCCATCACATGGATGTAATCGCGAACCCCAGTGCCATCGCGCGTAGGGTAATCGCCGCCAAACACCGTCAGGTGCTCGCGCCGCCCCACTGCCACCTGGGCAATATAGGGCATGAGGTTGTTGGGGATACCAGCAGGATCTTCGCCAATCTGCCCGCTGGGATGGGCGCCCACCGGGTTGAAATAACGCAAAAGGGCGATGTTCCACTCCGGGTCCGCACGGTGCAGGTCCGTCAGCAGCTCTTCAATCATCAACTTGGACCGGCCGTAAGGGTTGGTCGCGCTAGTCGGGAAGTCTTCGCGGATTGGCAGGCTGGCGGGGTCACCGTAGACGGTCGCAGAGGAGCTGAAAACCAGGTTCTTTACCCCCGCACGCTGCATGGCTCCACACAGCACCACGGTGCCGCTGACATTATTATGGTAGTAACGCAGCGGCTGCTGCACCGATTCACCAACGGACTTCAACCCGGCGAAATGGATAACCACATCGATGGCATGCTCGGCGAAGATAGAGTCCAACAGGGCCGCGTCATTGATGTCCCCTTCGATATAGGGCACAGGGCAGCCAGTGATATATTCAGCCCGCTTGAGCGACTCTGAAGAGCTATTGCTGAAGTTATCCAGCACCAGCACTTCAAAACCGGCTTCGACGAGTTTAATACAGGTATGGGTACCAATAAATCCGGCACCGCCGGTGACCAGAATGGTTTTGCTCATAAAGTGCTGATCTCCGCTGAATTCTATGGCGATTTTACCATCAACCCGCTCTAGGGTTAGGGATACAATTACCCAAAAAATGGATCCCCGCGTTCGCGAGGATGACGAACAGAGGAGTGCTATTCCCGCCTACACGCTGTCATCCCCGCCCCACTCCGTCACTCCCGCCCCCATACTGTCATTCCCGCGCAGGCGGGAATCCAGGCGGTCTTTCAGCGAGCACCATTGCCCACAGTCAACTCGACCCTCACAATCCGCCAATCACCTCAACCAACCGCGCCGTCTCCCGCTCCATCAACGCTTGGTCACCACGGCTCTCCACATTCAAGCGGATCACCGGCTCGGTATTCGACGCGCGCAGGTTAAAGCGCCAATCGGCAAAGCAGATGCTGACCCCATCGGTATGATCCACATCCAGCGCGTCCGGCGCGTATTTCGCCTCAATCGCCTTCAACACCGCCGGCGCGTCAGAAACCGTCAGATTGATCTCGCCAGAGGACGGAAACGCCGCAATCCGCTCATCCACCAGTTCCGACATCGGCTTGCCCTTCACGCAAAGCAGTTCAGCCACCAGCAACCAGGGAATCATCCCGCTGTCGCAATAGGCAAAATCACGGAAATAATGATGGGCGCTCATCTCGCCGCCATACACCGCATCCTCATCACGCATACGCTCTTTAATAAACGCATGCCCGGCCTTGGTTTGCACCGCCACACCGCCGCCAGCCTCCACCTGCTCCAATGTATTCCACACCAACCGCGGGTCATGGATGATGCGAGCTCCAGGTTCTTTCTGCAAAAACGCTTCAGCCAGCAGCCCGACAATGTAATAACCCTCGATAAAGCGGCCCTGCTCATCGAACAGGAAGCAACGGTCAAAGTCGCCATCCCAGGCGATACCCATGTCAGCCCCATGCTCCAGCACCGCATCCCGGGTCAGGCCACGGTTCTCAGTGAGGATCGGATTGGGAATGCCATTCGGAAAACTGCCATCAGGTTCATGACAGATCTTAATTAACTCAACGGGGATCGCCAGCCGCTTGAATGCCGCTTCAAGCGCGTCAATCGCCGGGCCAGCAGCGCCGTTGCCAGCATTCACCAGCAACTTCAGCGGGGTAAAATTGGCCGGCTCGATATAGCTCAGCAGGTGCTGAATGTACGCCTCGCGGGTGTCCACCAGCTCGTAATTGCCGCGCTGGTCATCCGGCACGCTTGGATCACGGCCGTCTACAAGCTCATACACATTGGCCTCGGCCAGCTCGCGGATCTGCACCAGACCGGTATCGGCAGAAATCGGCCGGGAGCCTTCACGGACCAGTTTCAACCCGTTGTAGTCGATCGGGTTGTGCGAAGCCGTCACCTCAATGCCGCCTTCCACACCCAGGTGGAAGGTCGCGAAGTACACCTCTTCAGTGCCCGCCAACCCCAGGTCCAGCACGTTCACGCCCTCGTCCCGCAAGCCGTTGGCCAAAGCCGCCTTGAGCGCCTCGGACGTGTCGCGCACATCGCCACCCAGTACGATGCGGTCAGGCTTCAGCCACTGGGCAAAGGCCCGGGCGATGCGGTAGGCAATGTCTTCGTTAAGCTGCGTACCAAGCTGGCCACGGATGTCATACGCTTTGAAACAGGTGATCTCAGACATGCTGATCCTTAGATTGAGAGAGGTATTGCACTAATGATACAGACCCCGAAAGTCAAAATGGATTCCCGCCTGCGCGGGAATGACGAGGTGGGGCCGCGGGAATGACGCCACCCTGTCATCCTCGCGAACGCGGGGATCCATTGTGCTTTTATAAGAGCGAGTCTGTGCACTATGTTCAAGGCAGCCGGGCACCGTAGGAGTTCCCCACCACCGTCATCCCCGCGAAGGCGGGGATCCATTGTGCTTTTATAAAAGCGAGTCTGTGCATTATGCCCAAGGCGGCAGCGCCCCGAGGGCACCCACCTACCTCATCAAACCCGCAAAATCCGCCGCAACAACCCTGCCGTGGACGTATCCGTGTTCTCCAGGTCGGCCCCTTCGCCACGGATCTGATCCAACGTATCCACCGCAATCTTCTTGCCCATCTCCACCCCCCACTGATCGAAGGGATTGATGTCCCAGATCACCGATTGCACAAACACCTTGTGCTCATACAGTGCGATCAGCGCACCCAAGCTATAAGGCGTCAGCTCATCCAAAAGCAACGTAGAGCTGGGCTGATTGCCGCGGTAGCGTTTATTCCGTGGCAGCGACGCCGCGCCCTCCACAGCCGCATCACCCAGCGCCAGCAAGCGCGACTGCGCCAGGCAGTTAGCCAGGGCCAACTCGTGCTGTGCTACCAGCTCAGGTGCCGCTTCAATATGCTGCGCTTCCAGATAACGCCGCGCTGGCACAATAAAATCGCAGGTCACCGCTTCCGTGCCCTGGTGCAGCAACTGGTAAAAAGCGTGCTGTGCATTCGGCCCCACGTTGCCCCATACAATCGGGCACGTCGCATAATCCACCGGCTCACCCGAGCGATTTACGCTCTTGCCGTTGGACTCCATTTCCAGCTGTTCAAAATAATTCGGCAGTTCTTTCAAGCGACCATCGTAGGGCAGGATCGCATGGGCATTGATGTTCAGAATATTGGTATTCCAGATACCGATCATACCGAGCAATACCGGCAAATTCTGCTCCCAAGGCGCCTTACGGAAGTGCTCATCCATATCATGCGCACCGCGCAGCAACTCCCGAAAGCCATGCATGCCGATGGTCAGGGCCACGGGCAAACCAATCGCCGACCACAATGAATAGCGGCCGCCTACCCAATCCCAGAGCCGCATCTGGTTGTATTCGGGGATGCCCCACTCGGTCATCTTCGCCGCAGCAGAAGACACGCCCAGAAAGTGACAATTCAACAAGCCCGTGCGGTCACCCAGTTCGCGCTCAAGCCAATGCCGCGCCGTCGCCGCATTAGTCAGCGTATCAATAGTGGAAAAGGATTTGGACGAAATGATAAAAAGGGTGGAGTGTGGGCTCAAACCGCCGAGCAGTTGTGATAATTGGCTGCCATCCATGGTCGAAGCAAAGTGCACATTCAGCTCTGACGCGCCCGGCAGCCGCGAATCGGTCAACGCCTGCGTCACCATCAACGGGCCAAGGTCAGATCCGCCCACGCCGATATTCACCACATCGGTAACCACTTCCCCGGTAGCACCGCGCCATTGCCCGGCACGAATCTGCGTGACTATCTTCTCCATACGCTGCAGCTGAGCATGAACCTGGCCAGTAATGTCCTTGCCGTCTACCTCGCAAATTCGCTCTGCGGGTAAGCGCAGTGCCCAGTGCATGGCCGCTCGATCTTCGCTGGTATTGATCTTTTCCCCAGCAAAGAGAGCATCCATCCACGCCGCCAGATCCTGCTCGCGCGCCAGCGCGAGCAGATGAGTGAGGGTTGGCTCTTCAATACATTGTTTGGAGAAGTCAAAAAGAATGGGGCCAAACTGGCGATGTAGTCGCTCGAAACGCTGGCCATCGCCGGCGAACATGTCCGATAGATGCTTGCCGCGCATACTTCCGCCGTGGGCAAGCAACGCTTGCCAGGCTTCACTGTTTTGCTTGGATGTTTGCATCACTCAGCGCCGCCCTATGCCAAAGTAGTCAAAACCATTCTGCTTGATAAATTCGGGATCCCACACATTTCGCCCGTCAAGCAATAGCGGATACGCCATGCTCATCTTCAGGCGCAGCAAATCAGGGCTCCAGTAAGCCTTCCATTCAGTGACCAGCATCAGCGCATCAGCGCCCTCCGCTGCCTCGTAAGGGTCCGTATGCAACATCAGGTCCTCACGCTCGCCCGCCCAGTCAGCCAGCGCGCGCAGCGCCCGCGGATCATGCACATGCACTTCCACGCCCTGCGCCCACAGCGCTTCAATCAATTTCAATGCGGGGGAGTTATCGATACGGGAAGATTCAGGCTTGAAGGCCACGCCCCAAAGAGCCACCTTGCGGCCGCGCAAATCAGTCCGGTAGTGCCGCCACAGTTTGCGGAACAGCACCTCTTTCTGGCGCTCGTTGATACGCAATACTTCATCCAGCAACTGCGCCTGCATGCCGCTGCCCTGCAGGGTAGACGCCAGGCTCATCACATCACGGGAAAAGCTCAGCCCGCCAAAACCGCAACCCGGGTACAGGTAGGATTCACCTATGCGCTTGTCCGCACCCATGCCTTGGCGAATGCGCTCAATATCCACGTCCAGGCTGTCTGCCAGATTCGCCATATCATTCATATAGCTCAGGCGGGTAGCCAACATCCCGGTAATCGCCAGCTTGGTGAATTCCGCTTCACGGGGTCGCATCACCATCACCGCATCACGGCGCCGGTTGAACGGCCGCAGCAGCTCAAGTACAAGCTTCTGTGCCCAGGTCTCATCCGCGCCAAGCAACCAGCTGTCGGCACGCATAAAGCCTGCTAGTGCATTGCCCTCTGTCAGCAAATCCGGCAGGCTTACCACAGTACTGCTGGACTCACCCTGCGCCTCAAGCTCTACCAGCACCTGCTGCAAGCTTTCGCTGGTACCCACTGGAAAGGTCGACTGGTTCACCACCAACCAAGCTTGCGCTCTGTTGCAGGGCAATGCGCGCAAAATATCCTGCGCCTGTACCACGGCATCAGGGCTCAATGCCAACCAGATCACCCGGCTCTGCTGCTCAGGCGGCGTGTCCATATCCGCCAGCACCAGCCTACCGGCCTGGCTTTGTTCGGCCATCAGGTCAGCCAGTCCAGGTTCGCGGTAGGGGTACTCGCCCTTAGCCAATTGGCGAGCCACAGGCCCGTCTGGAATGTGCAAAAAAACCTGATTACCCGACGACGCCATGGCCGCCGCACTGACCAGTGCACAAAGCGTATCGCCGTATACATCCATGTGCATCTAAAAGCTCCTCAGCGCTGATAGCGCGCCAGCATGGTTTGAAAATCGTTGCCCAGTACAGGGTGCGCCAACCCGTAAGCCAGGGTGGCTTCCAAGTAACCCAGTTTACTGCCGCAATCATAGGACCGGCCGCGAATGTGATACGCCTCCACGCCTGCCTGCTGCATGAGAGCAGCAATAGCATCAGTCAGCTGTATCTCACCGCCCGCACCAGGTTGCGTCTTGGCTAACAATTCAAAAATACTCGCCGGCAAAACATAGCGGCCAACGATAGCCAGGTTAGAGGGGGCTTCGGCTCGCGCAGGCTTTTCCACTACCTGGCTCATCAACGCATGCTTGCCCTGATGCAGATCCGCCCCGTTCAGATCAACCACGCCATACTGGCTGACTCGCTCGTAGGGCACCGGCTCAACCATGATCTGCGCATGTTCGCCTTCAGCAAAACGCTCAGTCATCTGGCGCAGATCCACCACAGAGCCGGATTGCTCCACCAGTACATCCGGCAACATCACCGCAAAGGGCGCGTCACCCACCACCGGGCGTGCGCAGTACACCGCGTGGCCCAGACCCAGCGCCTTGCCCTGGCGCACAGCCGTAATCTTCAAACCCGGCGGAGCGGTGTCACGCAGGATTTCAAGCAGCTCTTTCTTGCCGCGCCGTTCAAGCTCCGCCTCCAGCTCGTAATTCACATCAAAGTGATCTTCAATGGCTTTCTTGCTGGAATGGGTTACCAACACAATCTCGTTAATACCGGCCGCCATGGCCTCTTCTACCACGTACTGAATCACCGGCTTATCAACGACGGTAACCATTTCCTTGGGGATTGCCTTGCTGGCAGGCAAAAAACGGGTGCCGAGACCGGCAACGGGTAAAACGGCTTTGGTAACGTTCACAACAACTCCTGATAAATTAGTCATAAAACATTCTTCCTGATTCTATGAGCGTCGGACGGGGCGAGAGTTCAGGGCTGAGACTCTTCACCAGCCTTTTCAGGCAAAATTCTGAGAGTGGGCAGCAACATAGGACCGAACGGGAAGCGCGCGGTGATTTGCTGAAGCATGTCTCGTATTGAACCAATGATCAGCGATGAGCCATTGATGCGCACAAGCGCCTCGCGATCAGTAGTCGGGAAATTCGGGGAAATTTCAAACCAAGCGTAAGCTTCCATATCAATAATATAGGGTGCAGGCTTGCCTTTATCCTCCTCATTCAGAATCGCCAGCCTGACCGTGATCATAAATTCAGTTGGCTCATCTGTTCCTTGATCGGCAGTTCCAGAAGAGATATCCACCTTGATAGTAACGTTCGTAAAATCAAATGCCGGCGCCCAAACAACTTCTGCCTGGTCAAGCGGCTGTGCTGGCTCGACATGTATCCGGCTGAATACCAAATGCTTCAACTGCAACGGTGAAAGCTCTAAACTCATGAGCAAACTCCAACCAATAATGTTGAAGAACTTTCATCCTTGACCTGCATTCTGCGCTCGGCAAAAGCAGTGGTGTATTGTTGAGTGAACCGTGTAGCTATAGCCGGACGGCTACGGTTCGATGCGGCCGCCCAACCACCATCGTAAACGAGCATCAGCTTTGCAACTTCTCTCTCGTCCATCCTGGTGACAGCCAGACTCAAACCCGCATATTCAGCCAGCCACGCAAACGTCTGCGGCACAGCCATAGCAACGCGCATCAACTTATCCATCGGCTCCGATTGAGAGACGTCATCGTTCTCATATTTACTAAAAGCAACCGGCCCGCCACCAAAAACCTGAGCGGCTGCCGATTGGGACAACTTCAAAACTCTTCTCAGGTCCCTAACCTGGCTACCAGTTAACAGGCCGTCCACCTCTTTATGGAACGCTAAAACAGCACGTTTGTTGGCCCGTAGGTGCTCTGAACACGCCTGATCAACGCCGCACACATTGCATGCAGCAAATAGCACCGGTATCTCCGCCGATTGTCCTTTATATTTGAATGTTTCCGCTCCTGACTTTTGACTTAACTGCCCTTCACCACAAACCGGGCAATTAGCCAATTCATGATTTTTCATAACGCACCTATTCATAAGTGACAGGAAACCAACAGCAACACCAGGCCAGTCCGGCCTCTGAATCCGGCGGCTCGCCAGTATACAGACTCAGATTAGCCTTTGTTACCATTATGGTAAGTCTCTTATCAAGTCAGACTGGCCACCTATCAGAAAGTTCGAGATAACATCTCGGTGGCCTGCCCTTCTGCATGCCTTCTTCACGCACCCGCTCTCAAACCTGTCACCCCACAGTTGCCATCACAACTCGCATAATGGCATCCTGACCTCTCGCGTCGATACCAAGGAAAAGGTCATGACAAAGCGACGATTGATTCTATGCCTGGATGGCACCTGGAACTCCAACGACAAGAGCACCAAGATAACCAATGTGGTTAAGCTCTTGCGCTCAATCCCCTCAGTAGCATTCGATGGCACCAGCCAGATTCTGTACTACGGCCGCGGCGTCGGTACTGCCCGGGGAGAAAAGCTATCCGGCGGTTTCGGTGGTATTGGGCTGGATGAAAAAATCATCGACGGCTACCGCTTTCTCGGCAACAACTACCAGCCCGGCGACGAAATCTACCTCTTCGGATTTTCCAGAGGCGCCTACACCGCCCGCAGCCTGGCAGGGCTGATCAATCTGGCTGGCGTCTTACATCCGTCCTGCCTTGGCGGCGTGTTGGATGACGTATTGGCAATTCGCCGCACGGATCAAGCAACAGAGCTCAAGCAAAAAGCCATCGCCAACATCACAGGCATGCAACGGCATGAACACGTCAGCATAAAATGCATCGGCGTCTGGGACACCGTCGGTTCACTGGGCATTCCCGGCGACTGGGCACGGCATAAATCCTTCGCTTCTCGCTGGTACTTTCATGACGTGCATCTAGGTCCCCATGTCGAGGTAGCCCTGCACGCCCTGGCCATCGATGAAAAACGTGCCGCGTTCCCGCCAACCCTATGGGAAAAACCCATAAACCAACCGCTCCCACCAGGCCAGGTAGTCGAGCAAGTCTGGTTTGCCGGCGTCCATTCCAACATAGGCGGCTCCTATGCGGACAGCCGGCTGTCAGACATCACCCTGGACTGGATGATCAAACGCCTGAGAGCACATACCGATCTGGAAGTAGCCGACGCAGCCCTGGCACCCGATTGCCAGAGGATAGAAGACTGCATAGAAGGCAAAGGTGTCGAAAGCAGAACGCTGCTATATAGAGCCATGCTCAGCAACACCTTCCCCTACCTGCGCACCCTCTGCAATGTCCTCACCCCCGCAACGGGGAAAATGGATGGGATGATCCGCAACAACGTCAACCCGCTACACAGTCGCCGCAACATACCCAAGGAAGGCGAGCAAACGATCAACGAGCGCTTGCACATATCAGCCCTGCAGCGCTGGCAACTGAAACAGGTCGAGCATGACGCCCCCGAGGACAAGAAAGCCGCACCAACGCCCTATCGGCCACCCAATCTAGCCGAAGCGATCAAACAGGTAAGCCCCCCACTAGCTAAGGCGACCGTTCCTGTAGTCGGCTGGGATGGCGAACTGATCCCTGCAGAGCAAGTACCCTGGCCTTAGCTCACCCGCTACCTGATAACCGTCGAGCACCAGCCCGATGGCAGTGAGTGGTCCGCACGTAACCTGAAGTCCTTAGCCAGTTTGTGGGTCGGGCCGATGTAGTCAAGCGCACCGAGGAAAGAAATACTCCATAAACGCTTGAATGCCCTGGAGGCTATCACCTCGGCCACAATAGGGTCGATTGCCATTTGCGCAACCCTGTCCTCAAGCTGCCCGTGTGGGCAGGCAGGCAGGAGAGAGAGGCCTTCCCCCAGCGTCGTCCGGGTTGCGGTGGTCACCATCTGGGTATTCCTGGTGCGCCGTTGCACCAACATACAGCTCACTTATTCAGGCACAAACCTCAGGGCTGGTATAAGGTAGCTCCGAAAAATCTAAATTTCCACAACAGGGAATCCGGGCCGTTGACGAGCCCACACATCCAAGCCAAGCTTTTTTTGATGATCAAGAAGTTCAGCAGCATTAGAGTTCAACCTGCCCCAGACGGCGACAGCACAAATTCCAGGATCAACCTTTATGTATTCAGCTAACCGACCACCCTGACGCGCTGCGCCCATACCGGATAGCGGCGTGCCGGCACTCTGGTCGCACTGGATATCAGCGGCGGGTCGCCCCAGTTTCAGGATAGCTGGTGAAATCTGATCATTTTCGACAGCTGTAAAAAATATTCCCTGGACCAGATATCCAGCTGCTTTGGCTCTCGTATGAAACCAACAACATCCCTTTTTGCAGAGCTGACATCAAGCTCTCTGATTCGATCTTCGAGCAGCTCCAAGAGGTCGCTTGGCTCAAAATGACAGGTCGCAAGATCACCGCTCTGCCTGGCTCTCTCCACAAAGTGAGACAAGCCTAATGGGTGTCCCGAGCGAACGTACCACTCCAGATCGAACCAATCACGTCCTTTTACCCGGTTCTTCCAGCGTCTAAATAACAATGCATGCATCTTCCCCGCGAACAGATCGTGAATGGAAAAGCACTTCACATAGAAGGAATACGGGTTTATCAGCAAGTTTTCCTGAGTATCGAAGCCCAGCGGTGGATCAGTATCGACTTCGAATTTTATCTTGATGGTCTTCTGGCCCCTGATCTGAAGATCATAAATGCTGGTGGATTTTTTCAGAAAGGCGGAGACCACCGCTGACTCGGCAGTCTTTTTCTTTTCTGCCAGTTCGACCTCAAAACCAAATGCAGCAAACTCATCCCGTACCGCATTGAAATATCGCTCCAGCTTGAACTCGGCATCCGGTTGTAACAAAGAAAAATCAAGGTCTTCAGAAAATCGTGATAACCCGTGGAAAACTCGCAGACAAGTACCACCGTAGAACGCCGCTTTGTCGAAAAAACCGCCTCGATACAAGCCAGCCAGAGCAATCTCCTGCATTACCTCCCGCAGTGCATGAACCTGATCTTCGCGACTTCCTGTTGGGTAGCGTGCCAACATCTGCTCAACAATGCTCATTGAGCTCCTCAATTACTCTATTCAGAGCTGAAAAGTGGTCGGTTTTGCGTCCGCAGGCACGATATTGGTCGATAATGCCAATGTCCATGCATGCAAGTTCTTCCGGCTCGATACGCAGATCCTCAAGCAAAAACGAGCGCATCGCTGCCTTGGAGCTCGCCTTCAAATTACGTGTCAGCAAAATCTTATCGCACAGCGCCTTTTCTCGCCCGGCCAGCAAGAAAACACTGCCGTCCAGATTGCTTTCTGCCATAAGACCTACTGGATACACCTGCTCGGGCACATGCTCGTAGGTAAAGTATCCGAGCCCAGTATGAAAGTCCTTCGCGCGCCGGGGCGTTATAGAGGTAACGGTAAAAACAGCTTCCGGGATCAGACCATGCCACGCCAATGCGAAATCCAGCGAAACGCAGGAAGGGCCATAGAGCAGGTTGGCAACCAGAGGCAAAGACACAGGGTTGGCACGATACTCCTCCCCCAACAGGTAAAGGCCTTTCTTCACCTGCACAAGAATACCTGATGCCAATAACCGCACAATTTTTTCATTTGGCCGCTTATACCCCGTCAGCAAAGGCAATAGAGCGCCGTGCGTGAAAGGTACGCTTCCAAATCGAGAGAGCTGCCTGATCAGTTTCATGTGAATATTTTACATAGAAAACCGATTTTTTGTCGATTATCTATGCTGAAACTTCTTTCACTATGCGAGCTTTACGGCTGACGACCGCCAGCAAGGGATTCCAGATAGGCGATAACTGCATCAGCCCGCCCATCTCCCCTCTGGCAGGATAGCCGGCGCCTGACGGGGTGTAGCGCTCCAGCGCTACGCCTGCGGATCGCCCTCCAACCGATAAACCGGGCGCTGGTAATAGTTGCACTCCACCTTGGCCTGCACAAAAGCCGCATAACGCGCGGAGTAGATATTACTTTCATTCAAACCTATCGCCATCTGCTCCTTTACTTTCGCGCTGATATCGTTGGCAATCCTCGCGTCAGCCGCGCCGCTGTACCCGGCATTGTCAATGGTGCGCGCAGTCAGAGCACTTGCCCCGCCCGCCCCGCTGAAGGCACTGATCCAGGCGGCATTGCCAGATGCGTTTGCCGCCGTCAGAGCAGGAGCAATTACCGAACCAGCCACCAACCCGCCGATGGATATCCAAAGGGTCTTCTCGGCTCTTTTATCCGCCAGCCTCGATCTTGCCCCCACTACCTCAGAGCAGATGTCATCGGCCTCCTTTTGAGCTTGCGACAGTCGTTCAGCCAGGATACTTTCCTCCTCGGATGAGAGTCTTGCGGCAGTTAGGGCAGTCCCCCCTTTCTGCACCGCATCCGTTTTCTGCATTGCAGCACGGAATAACTCACCCTTCCTGATAAAGTCGCCTTCCTTCTGCAAAGTGCCAGTACCACACCCCACCAGCGACGACACACATACCACAAGGCCCACCATGCGTATCTTCATAATGCGAACCCCTTCTTCATGCCAGTGTTCACTATATAGATAGCTGGTATATGGCCATGTGCAAGCACTTAGCCATAATATTGGGCCGGGTTTCAGGTCATCTCAGTGCATCTTCAGCCGGTCCTCTTTGCATGAACTCAACGCCCGGCCTTTTCCAAAACCTCAGCAAGCACCGCACAGGTCTTGTCCATCTCAGCCTCAGTCAGCGTCGGATGCACCAAGAACATCAGGCTGGTCTCACCCAGCTCACGCGCAACAGGCAAGCGCTCAGCCGGACGCCAGCCGGTTCCGTCAAAGGCCTTCTCCAGATACACCTCAGAGCACGAACCCTGAAAGCACGGCACACCGCACGCCACAATCTGCTCAACAACGCGATCACGGCTCCAGCCTTCAGCCAGGTTCTCCGGCCGCACCTGCACATAGCACTTGTAATGTGCATGCACATTACCTTCAGAGGCATCGAACACTGGCACAAGCACCACATCAAACTGCCGACAAGTTGCCCAGATGCGCTCTGCATTGCGTGTACGGGCAGCAGTCCAGTCAGCCATGCGCTTGAGCTGAATCCGCCCGATCACAGCCTGTACCTCGGTCATCCGCCAGTTGGTGCCAAAGCTTTCATGCACCCAGCGGAACCCCGGCGGGTGTTCCTTTTCATAGACTGCATCCCAGGACTTGCCATGGTCCTTGTAGGACCACATACGCTTCCACAGATCACGGTCATTGGTGGTCACCATGCCGCCCTCGCCGCCCGTGGTCATGATCTTGTCCTGACAAAACGACCAGGCGCTCACATGGCCGATGGAGCCGACCGAACGGCCTTTGTAACGAGCTCCATGAGCCTGGGCACAGTCTTCGATCACAAACAGCCCGCGTTCCTGGGCCAACTGCATGATGGGGTCCATATCACAGGGCCAACCCGCCAGATGCACACAGATCACCGCCTTGGTGCGCTCGGTCAGCACCGCGCGCACGGTCTCGGCCGTAATGTTCTGCGAGTCCGCATCCACATCCGCGAACACCGGGACAGCCCCGGCAGTAACAATGCTGGAAGCGGAAGCCAGGAAGGTACGCGAGGTCACCACCACCTCATCACCCGAGCTAATACCCAGCGCCTTCAACGCCAGATCCAGCGCCACAGTGCCGTTAGCCAGGGCAATGGCATATTCGGAATCAGCCCAGGCGGCAAACTCCTTCTCGAACTCACGGCCTTCCGGGCCCGTCCAGTAGTTGACCTTGTTGGAAAGCAGCACATCACGTGCCGCGTTGGCTTCTTCCTCAGTAAAGGAAGGCCAAGGGGAAAAGGGGGTGTTAAGCATGGAAAACCTTTATGAGAGAAGAAAACCGGAAATAATCAGCCCCGAAAACCAACGCACTCGCAGGAGAGGCGACCCCACTACATCTGGCATGGCGCTGGCGTTCACTACAGGGTGCTGGTTTCCCAAATAGCCGCGGACGGCATAGCTGGTAACGGGTAAAGACCAGCACCACAGCCACACAAGCACTAATGTGCCAAGCCCAAATGCCAAACGCCTCCTGCCGGCAAAGCCTACCAGAATGGCTAGCAAACCGCCGATAAGCGCGGCGCCCGCAGGGGAAATGAATGCGGTGGCGACTGTGGAAATGATGGACATCTAATTCATCAGAAACGGCGCTACGCCCGATAAGGCGGAAAAAACCCTGAGGTATCCGGTGAAACCTGCGTAGCCTTGCACAAAGCCTGATACACCTGCTCGGAAAGCACTTTCTTCACCACATAAAACGGCTTGAAGTTATCCGAAAAACCAGCCTTGAACTTGAACAAAGAATCCCGCTCCGAACCGACGCCCCCGCCAAGAATCAACTGGCGAATGCCCAATTCGCCCGCTAATTCGTGGGCCTTGGCAATAATTGCTTTGGAGGCAGACAAATTCCTGTAGGCATAATCAGAACCGCTCAGGTAATACTGCATCACATCATTGGTAATGATGAACATCGAAGCCGCAACCTTCACTTCCTCGAAAGTTGCGAAGATAATGAAAACCTTGAAGTCCTCTGCAACGGCAATCTTCTGAAAATACGCCTCATTAAAAAGGTAGTATTCACGTGCATTGAGGTCCCGCATCGCCCCTTGGTAGATGCCCACAAATTCCTTCAGCTCGGCGCAGTCCCAATCTACCTCCAGTATCAACCCCTTCTTCTGGGCGCTTACAATTTCCCGGCGGTGGCTACCACGATAGCTTGCCAAGTGCGGCTCATCAGGTTTAACGTCAATTACCACCACATCGCCCAGCTGCTCCCCTCGCTCAGCCTCGCCTTCTATACCGTCAACAAACAACGGATGCATTCTGGAGAATAGAGAAACGGCGCCAAACTCTTCCATCCTCTGCCAAAGAGCAACAAGTACCAAGCCAGCTTCAACACCTTCGGCAAAAAGTGGCCCGCCATAGCCATACACACCGGACAGATCTACATATTCTGTACCCAGTATTTCGCGCTTCAAAGTGGGCCAGCAACCCATAACCCGACCGTCAGCATCAGTAGCCACGAACAACAAAGGCTCGCCTTCGCCGTTATCTTCACTGACTTTGTGAAAGTCATAGGTATGAACAAAGTCAAACTTACCAAGCTCATTCAGTACATCTTTCCATCGAACGCTGTCGGAAATAACACTGACATCCATATTAAACCTTAATATTTAATTTACAGAATATAGATTCAAACAGAATAGAATCAGACCTTCCTTACCATCCGATACGCAACCCATTCCTTTTTAAAAAACTCAGAATCGCTCAAACTATCTGGTCCGTGAGCGACAATAGAGCAGCCTCTATTCTGAGTTAATATATAGTCAGCCACACCCTCCCGAAGAAAAGCGGAGTTAATATTAAATGTGCACGGAGAAACTAAGCCGACTGGTATCTCTAAGCCAAAATTATCAATCTGCAACCGACCAAAGTCTACGCCGTAACTTGACCAAGGACCATTATCGTCTAATGAAACCTTCTTTAAGAAATCGCATTCGTGGCCATCACTGGTTAGGAGCTGTTTTTTTTCACTATCAACGTCCATAAACCCAAACGAAGCATACCAACTCTTTACGGTGCCATTCTCGGAGTCAACGTCGAGCGAGACGCTTTTATTGTAGCTATTAGCGATTCGCAAAACAAAACTCATCATAGCGGACGCGAATCCACGCCCTTTGTAGTGATCAACAGTAACAATATGGTTAAGGTGAATCCATTCCTCCAGAATTTTTAGATGGATGACACACGCAAGTTCGTTCCCCAGAAAATAACCATAGAAGTGGTTGTCATTGTCACAGATGACGTCACGAAGGTAGGCCAGTGCTTTATCGCTGCTATAAACTGAGCCAGCCAGCACGTGAGGCTCATAACCAGTAGAGATTAGATCAAGCACCTCTGCTGCATCATCAGGACCAAGTCGATTGGGCTCACTATCTACTTCGTTCTTCATCTAGATCCTTCATTGCGCCAGTTGGATCCTCAATTACGCCTTCTTTTTTTACTACTTTAAGCAGAGTTTTCAGCACTATCTTAAGATCCAATAAAAAACTTTTATTTTTTACATACCAAACATCAAGGGTCAACCTTTCGGACCACGGAGACGAATTCCTTCCATTGATTTGCGCCCATCCGGTGATGCCAGGCCTCACATCATGCCGTGTTATTTCCTCATCCGTGTAAAAAGGCATGTACTTCAAAAGCAATGGGCGCGGCCCTACCACACTCATATCCCCCTTCAACACATTCCACAGCTCTGGTAACTCGTCGAGACTCGTGGAGCGCAGAAAGCGGCCAAACGGCGTCATTCGCTCAGAATCCGGTAGAGGGTTACCGTTCTCGTCGTGTGCGTCCAGCATGGTGCGGAATTTCACCATTTCGAACGGCTTGCCGTGCAGGCCCGGCCGGATTTGACGGAAGAAGACGGGGGAGCCGAGCTTGCGGTGGATTAAAATAGAAATCACCAGAAGAGCGGGCGCTAGCAATAGAAGCCCAAGCCCGGAAGCGGAAATATCAAACAACCTTTTAAGCATCAGAATTTAGTATCCACAGCTAGAATTAAAAACGATATTCGCCTGGCGCGGTCTGCGCTGCCAGCTCAGCCTTCCCATCCGCGGCCGCCTGCAAAACCTGTATTAATTGGTCCGCAAGCACATCACGATCAAAATGCTCTTCTGCCAGCAGCCTTGCAGACTTTCCAGCCTGGGCCAACCATTCCTTGTCATGAAGCTTCTTATCCAACTCTGCGGCCACGTCTGCAGCAGACTGGCGCCACATGGCAAGACCACAGCCTTTAGCCTGAACCATCTCATGCATCCAGCCACCATAATTGAGCATCACCGGCGTGCCAGAAGCCAGAGCATCAAAAAACTTGTTTGCGGAATTTGGCCGCATCTCTGGAAGATCGATAAACAGCGCAGAAGCCATATCGGCCGCACTTAACAGGGCCGGGATATCTCTTTTCGGGAGCATTCCCTCGATGAACAGATTCTTACCCAGCACTGCAGCTTGTTCAGCCTGCTCGATTATCCTAGGTTTTTCTTTGCCCTCACCCACCAAAAGAATGCGTATATCTGAATTCAGGCGAAGCAACTCCTGTGCAACCGGCACCAGATAGCCAACGCCATTGGTGGGCCCAAAGGTACCGGTGTAGACCAACAAAGGCCTCTCACCTAACCACTCACGCTGCGCCCGAAATCTTGCGCCGGCTTCGGCATTGTACTGAAACTCCACGTTGTCGCTGCTATTGGGAATCACTGCAACTTTCTTGGCAGGATACCCCGTGCGCAATACACCCTCCTTCATGCCAGGAGAAAGCGCAACCACGGCTTCAGCATTGTGATAGGCCCAATGCTCGAGCCGATAAGCAGCGAATCTGAGTAACGGATTTTTTAACGCGCCCACTGCAATTGGCATCTCCGGCCAGAGATCCCGCACCTCGAACACCATGGGGATCTCTTTCTTTCGGGAAGCAGGGACCGCAGGCAAAGCGATAGTCAGTGGTGTACTGGTTGCAAAAATAATATCCGCATCCAACTGGAGCGCTTTCTTCCGGGCCGCTAAAGCAAAAGAGAAGAAAGCCTTCAGGCGCTGAACGAAGCTCATGTGATTGGAGTACGGCACAGGGTACCAGTGCACTTGAATACCGGCTTCATTAGTTTGGAACCAACCTTGTGGATTATGCCCCTGCTCACGAAAGCTCGTGACCATATGGACTTCATGGCCGGCGGTCACCATTCGTCGAGCCATTTCATATGAGCGTGTGCCACCAGACATGTCGGGCGTGTTGAAGTATTGGTGAAGGTATATAACTTTCATTTGAACGCCTTAATTTGTGTCAACGCTAGCCTAGTCATTTCTCCATGGCTACCGCAATCCTTATCAAACTTAACTTTCAGTTACGACATCCATATTTGGATGAAAAAATATCGGACTTATTAGCATCGAAATTTTCACAAGTGTCCAGAACAACCTCATCAATATCGTTGACTTGTTGAATACCGAAGGATACTACTACTGCCTTAATAACTTGCTGAAAAATGCGACAGATCATCAAAAAACAGATGACCTACTTATAACAAGTATGAATTGTGGCAGGACTGTTACTTCGAGATTTCTTGATAGAGCGCCAACAGCTTTTTCTCTTCGACGCCCCAGTTATATCGTAATTGAACCGCACGCTGACCATTGCGACCCATTTGTTCAGCTTCTGCAGGATGCGTAACCAAGTAATCAATCGCGCTTGCGATCTCCTGCGGATCAAGTGGATTTACACAAATCCCGCATTCATTAACTTCTAAAATCTTCTTCCAGAGCTCGAAGTCGGAGGCAATAACAGGGATGCCCGCTGACATGTACTCAAACATCTTTACAGGCAGTGAGTCCAGATAATTCACAGTCGGGTGAAGTGTTACCAAGCCTCCTACAGATCTATTAAGTTCCATCTTAATACTTTCCCTGTCCATCCACCCACAATGCTCAACCTTACTCCAACCCACTTCTGAACGAAGTTTTTCTTCAAATTCAGATTGGGTAAATTTGCCACCAAGAACAAACTTAGCACCACTATTTGAAATAGCCATTGCTTGCACCATTTCGTTGAGACCGCGCACGCGACCAATTGTACCCACATAAAAAACCTGGTTTTCTTTGGTTGACCAATCAATATCACCAGAAGATAATTCACCAAGCAGTGGATAGTTATTCACGGCATCACACAGTACACCCATAGCGGCATACTTATCACGGATATAGGGAGTGGCTGCGACAACAGCATCAAGCCTACGACAGGCCCATTTTTCATAGTTAGCAAAGAATATAGATAGTAACCATCTCGCAGGTCGATTCAGATAAGGCTTGCTTAATAGCTGCTTGGGTACATCTTCATGCGCATCGAAAACAACCTTTTTCCCAATTTTTTTTAGCTTAAGTCCAATTGGAATCAACTCCGGATCATGCAAGTGATAAATGTCTACATCAAGTTCCAGCGCTTTAGTCAATACCCTGCTCGGGGCATTTCGGATACGATCTAAGCGGCCTTTGGAGGCACCAACATCATAGATCATTATGCCTGCTTTTTTCTCATCGCCCTTACCATCCGCAACTACAAGTGAAACATTGTAACCATGTTTAGCGAGACTAGTGCACTCTTTTAGGAATATACGAGTATCGAAACGAGGGTGGACTGAAGAGAGGTGTGCAATATTCAACGATTAACTCCATTAGTCAATAAACGTAGTTTACTTTTACTTGTTCGCCCAATGCAAACAACACATCAGCTGAAAACTTATAATGAATGGTTTACTCGAAATTACAACAAAACCAAAAAAGAATAAAAAAATGCGCAAATGAACCAGCGAAACTTGTACTCCTGCTAAGTCTCACCATTCATGGTGATTATCAAAAAAGTTACACTCTTCTTTTAATCTGGTACTGGGTTACGAACAAGCCAGTTTCCTCCAATGCAGCGACGAGTTTTTTACGATTCTTACAGGGAGTGTTTTAATGTTTCGCGAAGCTATCTAAAGATTTTTGTCATTATTAAAAGCACGAGAATTTAAATACACACCCCAGAGCAAAGCTGGAATTGGCCAAAAAACAGACTTCGCAAATAATGTAAGCAATAAAACCGAAAACGACAGAAGAGCAAGCATAATAAGAGCATCACATCTCTTCGACTTCATGACAAGAAAAAACCAACTCTTTAAGAAAGGAACTAAGATAAGAGCTGCAAAAGTTAAAAAACCTAACAATCCAAACGAATCCCACACACTCAAGACGCTATGCGCATATGAACCTGCGCCGCCACTTTCAAAATGACCACCAAAACCACCGAAAAATGGTGATTCAGAAATCCTCCCTAGAGATTCGGCGCCAAGCCTGCCTCTTACTTGCCAAGAACTATCTGAATCAAGGTTAAGCAAATTTACATGCCGTGAATCAAGCAGCATATCGCCAAACCTAATAACAACTAAAACCAAAGACGCTACAACTAATACTAAAGAAAGAGCATTACCTCTATACCTACCTGAAGTTAGCAGGTAATACACACCAATAGAGGCAAGCAAAGCTACAAACTCACTGCGTGCTGATAGCACAAAAAGGACAAAAGCAGCCAAAATCGCAACTAAAGCCTGCGTCTTAAATGAACGACTTATCGAAAGGAGTATCAATGCAATTAAAAAAGCACTTCTTGCAAAGCCCTGATAACTTGCAACACCATCTACGTCATACAAAATTGCCGCGTAGTACCTGAAGCTCCCAGTTATAAAAACATGATAAAGCAATGTAGAAAATATAAAAAAACCAAACACCCATAAAGAGCAGCGAAACCATTTTATTTCTAAGCTAAGCCCTGCTCCAATCAATGTCAGCGCCACCAACTGTAACAAGGTCACCATGTACTGATTAAGCGCTAATTGCATGGAAAGCGAAGAATCTAGCGCATAAGATATCAAAGCAACAAAGCCACTCCAGAAAAAGAATAATAAAATCAAAAAAGAATAAAAAGGCGATTTTTTTATTATAAAGAACCAGTATTTCCAAAATGGAATAAGGAACAAAATCGCAGCTATGCAAACTGGAGAAAACCACCCACCTAAGAAGGCTGGTACCAAGCCTGAAGCAACAGATTGATGATAAATATAGAAGCCCGGAAACAAAAGAAGAAAGAATAGGCAAGATAAAAAGTGAACAATACCATGAACGCTCAACACAATTGAATTCATATCCGAAAATTACCAAAGATTTAACCTAAGCGTAACTCATGACCATAAAGCACACTCATTAAAATTCAGACACTGCAATAACACTATATATTAAAATTTCTCTTATAATTGAAGTGTTATCTACCAATATACCCATGAAGCAACTCGAAATTAACAATCATAACCAATCACAAGCACACATATCCATCCGAAATCTGAAAATATCTCTCGGCACAGAAACCAAATTCAACTTCACAGCCATTCAACTATAAGAGATAAACCATAAAGGGCAGGCTTACTCGAACTATATTGACACATCATTATAAGTACAAAACTCACTAAACAGCTATTAATAATATTTTTTCAATCACAGGCAAATAAAACCGCATATCAGCTCCTTCTACCTACGACGTCAACCCGAGAATCCTCCATGCTTTTTATTGCAACCCATATTAGTCCATAGTATATAATGTACGCCACAGTCATACCCACAGACAACATAGTAATAAATAGCAAAATATCACCATCTACATGCTTAGTCACAACGTACACAATAACTATTACAGCCAGGGAAGCAAAATCATATATAAGCTTCCATTCTTGCTTCTCAAGAACAGATAACGCACGACTCATGCTACTTACAACAAGTGCCAGATACATCCACGGCGCCATATAGGCTACATAAACTCCAAGCATTACCCAGTCGCTTCCGAATATCAAAGGAAACAAAGCTGGAGCTACGAATATTGCAAGTAGCAAGGGTACAATGCCTATTAGTGCAAGAGCAGCTGAAAGCTTCAAAAATATTTTTCTCCCTTGGCTCGTATTGCCATCCCTGACACAGCGGCCCAATTCCATCTGAAAAACATCACCTACCGCCTTTCCAATTTGGCTATTCGGAATTGCATATAACAGCCTGGCAAGCCCAAATATTCCAGCAGCCTGCACTCCGTATAAAGCACCTACAATTGGAACGGGCAATGCTATAGCCAGTTGATTAACCATAACTGATGGCATTTCAAACTGCGCATACTTTTTATATCTTACTCCTACTGAAATTATAGATTTAGTCCGCCAGGCTGGCGCAGACTCTAAAACTAAATCTTTTGTTTTTTTCCTAAGAGTGCTCAGTGCTGACCATGACCCTAGCACCTCTGCTATAAAAAGCCCTATAAGTCCAAATCCTGATATGCCAGCAATTATCCTTGTTCCGGCATTAGCACCAGACCTGGCAACTGCAGCAAAACTTATTAGTTTTACTTTACGTAATCGCAAAAGCCAAGACCTATAAAGCATAAACCATCCGTACCCAAGCAACGACATACATGCCACAGCTGGAGCCCATGAAGGTAATACGCCAAAACCTATTATATTGAACGACTTTAGAATACCAAGTACAGGCAAAGCGGCTAACGCCATCAGTGCAGTTAAAACAACACCCAACCTGAACAGATGATGTGATTCTTGTTCGTCTATGGTTATCAGCATTGCGCTCTCATAGCGCCAAGATAGAAGACTGCACCAAAAATTAAAAAAGGCCAAGTATATAGATATTACGCCAATCAGTTCTGGAGTATACAGACGCGTTACAACTGGCATTGAGGCAGCCGTTATTAACTGCGCCATTGCAGTCCCGCTCATTAACACCAAGACACTTCGCCCGATAAAGCTTTTTGGTGTCAGCCTTCTGATTATTTTTTTCATTCGATCGTTGACATTCCAACTGGAACACCTTGCCTGTTAATCATTCTTTTTTAATAGCCCAGCGATGATTTTGATCTGCTCATCCGTAGTAATGTATGGATGCATCGGTAAACTCATGACCACTTCAGCCACTTTATTCCCCACTGGCAATTCAGCGTTGGCGTCTGCAACTGCTGGCTGCTTGTTGAGTGGAATGGGGTAGTGCACAGCCGTTGGAATGCCTGCTTCTTTCAGCTTTTGCTGCACGGCATCGCGATGTTCCACCCGGACGGTGTATTGCGCCCAGGCACTGATGTTATGGGTTTCAATGAACGGTAACTGGATTGTCAGGTCGCCTTGCTCCTCGCAATGACGGTTCATCAGGCTGCTGTAGCTGCTTGCTACCTGATTACGTAATTCGATTTCTTCGGGAAAAATCTCGAGCTTTGGCAGAAGAATTGCGGCTTGCAAGGTATCCAGTCTGCTATTTACGCCCACAAGGATATGATGGTAGCGCCGGTCCTGGCCGTGACGGGCAATTTGCCGCATGACCTTCGCCAGCTCGTCATCATTGGTGAAGATTGCGCCGCCATCTCCATAGCAACCCAATGGCTTGCTGGGGAAAAAGCTGGTGCAGGCCACGGTTGTGAGGTTGCAGGATTTTTTGCCCTTGTAGCTGGCACCAAAGCTTTGCGCCGCATCTTCAATGACTGGCAGGTTGTATTTGGTAGCAATGGCGTTAATCGCGTCAAAATCTGCGCACTGGCCGTACAGACTCACCGGAATAATCGCTTTTGTTCTGGGCGTTATTGCAGCTTCCAGTTTGCTCGGATCCAGGTTGTAGGTCTTCGGGCAAATATCGACATATATGGGTTTGGCGCCCAATAATGCTACGGTTTCAGCGGTCGCTATATAGGTAAAGCCAGGCGTGATGACTTCGTCGCCTGGCCCAATACCAAAAGCCATTTGAGCGATTTGTAGCGCATCCGTGCCATTGGCAACCGTTATGCAGTACTTGGCGCCGCAAAAAGCGGCTAACTGCTCTTCCAGTTCGCTTACTTCAGGGCCAAGAATATATTGGCCGTGCGCCAGAACCTTCTGGATGTTGGCGTCGATTTTGTCTTTGATGCGGGCTTGCTGGGCTGCCAGATCGATGAACTGCATGGTTATGTCAGCCTTTGGTCAGTTGTTTGCCGTTGAGTGTGTACTTACTGCCGGTGTGTGGGCAGATCACTTCTGCCTGGCCTTCAAGGGGTAAATCCAGTTGTTCGCCAAATTCACTCATCCAGCCTTTTTGTTTGGCTGGGACGCCTAGCATCAAAGCGTAAGCTGGCACGTCTTTATTAACTACCGCACCAGCCCCTACAAAACCGTATTCACCAATGGTCACACCGCACACAATGGTGCAGTTGGCACCCAGAGTAGCGCCCTTTTTAACCAAGGTATCGCGGTACTGATCTTTGCGTTCGATCAGTGAACGTGGGTTGTAGACATTGGTAAATACCATGCTGGGGCCACAGAATACGCCCTCTTCCAGATGCACGTTATCGTAGACCGATACGTTGTTCTGGATTTTGCAGTTGTCGCCAATGGTGACTTTATTGCCGACAAATACATTTTGGCCCAGGGATACGCCCTTGCCGATTCTGGCACCACCGCATACATGCACAAAATGCCACACCCGGCTACCGTCACCGATTTGCGCCCCTTCATCGACGATGGCGCTGTCATGCTGAAAATAATTCATGGCTTCAACCTAAGACCTTGGCAAGTAACCGGTGGGCATGACATGGATTCGTAGTGAGCGGGGCATTGCGCATTTGTGCAACGGTTTCGATAGCTGCCCGGTTATCTTCAACACCATAGCCTTGGCCATTCAGGATTCGCTGGTAGCTATGGGTATGCAGATCGGTAAAGCCACCGGAAAACTCCAGCTCTTCGCCTTCGATATCAATACTGCGGTAGGTCAGCTTTTCACCTTGAACAGCGTTGTCTGGCAGGTGATTCGCATCAATAGACAAAAACCAGCGCACATTCGCCCGCTCGTAGCGCAGAAACCCACATGAGGTTTTCTCGTCACGGTAGTGCACTTCGTTATGCAGCACCTTGCCAAAGATAAAGTGCAACATGTCGTAGAAATGCACACCGATATTGGTGGCTACGCCACCGGATTTTTCATCAAAGCCTTTCCAGGATTTGAGATACCACTTACCGCGTGAGGTCAGGTACGTCAGGGTAACGTCGAACACTTTATCGGCCGGAGCTGCGGCCACTTTGTCCCGCAGGGCGATAATGGCCGGGTGCAGACGTAATTGCAGAATGGAATTCACCTTGGCACCATATTGCTTCTCGTAGCGCTTGAGCGTGTCCAGGTCTTTGGTGTTAAGCACCAATGGCTTTTCACAAATTACGTCGATGCCGTTTTGCAGGGCAAATTTCATGTGTGGCAGGTGTAGGTAGTTTGGTGAGCAAATGGCAAAGTAATCGAGCTTGCTACCTTTTTGCTTCAGGTCTTCGACAAACCCGGAGAATTCTTCAAATTCAGTAAAAAACTCCGCTTCCGGAAAGTGGCTGTCCATGATGCCTACGGAGTCGTTGACATCCATGGCTACAACCAGCTGGTTACCGGTTTCCTTTATAGCTTTTAAATGGCGCGGGGCGATATAGCCGGCCGTACCAATCAGTGCAAAACGCTTCATTTACAATCCCTTAACTAGATGCTTCAGGCTTTGATGACGTGTGCGGCTGGGGTGCGGTATTTACCCCGACTGTCGATGATCAAACGTGCATGCTCAAGAATCAGCGGGTAATCAAATTTATCATGGTCGGTGGCTAGCACGACGGCATCAAAGCTGGCCAGATTCTCAGCTGTCAAGGGTTCGCTAGCAAGGTTGAAGCTGTGTTCACGCATTTTCGGGAACACCGGTACATGCGGATCACTGTAAGCAACCTGCCCGCCCTTGGCCTCAATCAACTCCATGATTTCTACCGATGGGGATTCACGCATATCGTCCACGTTTTTCTTGTAAGCAATCCCCAGTACCAGCACACGGCTACCCTTTAGTGCTCGGCCATGGTCATTCAGACCATCCATCAATTTGCCCAGCACGTACTCAGGCATCGCTTGATTCACTTCACCGGACAGCTCGATAAAACGGGTGTGCAAGCCATATTCACGGGCTTTCCAGGTCAGATAGAAGGGGTCAATCGGGATGCAGTGCCCACCGAGGCCTGGGCCCGGATAATAAGCTGTAAAGCCAAAAGGCTTGGTGGCTGCGGCATCAACGACTTCAAAAATATCAATACCCATACGATCGGCGACGACCTTCATTTCATTGACCAAACCGATATTCACGGCACGGTGAATATTTTCCAGAAGTTTGGTCATTTCTGCAGCTTTAGTCGAGCTTACCGGTACGACTTGATCGATGGCTTGATCGTACAAGGCAATACCTGCGGCCAGGCAATCCGGGGTATGACCACCGATGACTTTGGGGATAGTACGGGTTTCAAAATCGGGATTGCCGGGGTCTTCACGCTCAGGGGAATACACCAGGAAGATCGACTCGCCAACAATCAGGCCATTTTCTTCTACCCGCGGCAACAGCTCTTCTTCCGTAGTACCCGGGTAGGTTGTGCTTTCCAGCGAAACAACCTGACCTTCTCGAAGATAGGGTTTGATGGCGTTCGTTGTGTTGATCACGAAGCTCATGTCTGGTTCGCGGTACTTGTTCAGTGGCGTGGGCACACAAAGAATCAGCGCATCACACTCAGCCGCTCGGCTGAAGTCAGCGGTAGCCTCAAACCCGGTTGCGCAGGCTGCAGCTACTTTTTCACTGGCAATGTGCTCGATGTAGCTTTCACCCCCGTTCAGGCGATCGACTTTATCTTGGTCGATATCAATACCCAGTACCCGGAAGCCAATGCTGTTGTATCGCAACATCAAGGGTAAGCCGACATAACCAAGGCCGACAATGCCGATCAAGGCTTCGCGCTGGTTGAGTTTCTGGATCAGGGTTGCTTTGGGTGACATGGTTGTCGTTTCCTTTGACTGAATCGCTGTCGTGTAAAGTAAATAAAATTTATTAAATGTTTTTAATGTGCCTTACAAAGCAAGAGTTTTTAATCAATCACTTCCAAATAGATCACGGGTATATACCCTGTCTTGCACATCGTCTAGCTCTGCACTGTGCCGGTTGGCCAGAATTACGCAACTGCTGCGCTTGAACTCTTCCAGATCATTGATGACGCGGGAGTTGTAGAAGCTAGCTTCATTGATTGTGGGTTCGTGCACTACGATCTCTATGCCTTTGGCTTTTATGCGTTTCATCACGCCCTGGATGGCGGAGGCGCGAAAGTTATCTGAACCGGACTTCATGACTAATCGATAAATGCCCACGGTTTTTGGGTTGCGTTTGATGATGCTGTCGGCAATGAAGTCCTTGCGGGTGCGGTTGGCTTCCACAATGGCCTGGATGATGTTGCTGGGTACATCCTGGTAGTTGGCCAGCAGTTGCTTGGTGTCTTTGGGCAGGCAGTAGCCGCCGTAACCGAAGCTGGGATTGTTGTAGTGGTTACCGATGCGTGGGTCCAGGCTTACGCCATCGATGATCTGACGGGTGTCGAGGCCATGGGACTCGGCGTAGGTGTCCAGTTCGTTGAAGTAAGCTACGCGCATAGCCAGGTAGGTGTTGGCGAAGAGTTTTATAGCTTCGGCTTCGGTGCTGTTGGTGAGCAGGACGGGTACATCTTGTTTAATGGCGCCCTGTTGCAACAGCTTGGCAAAGGCCTGGGCGCGGTCGCTTTGTTCGCCAACTACGATGCGGGACGGGTGCAGGTTGTCGTAGAGGGCTTTGCCTTCGCGCAGAAATTCTGGTGAAAAGATGATGTTTGGGTGGCCGGTTTTTTCGCGTAGGCTGGCGGTGTAGCCCACGGGCACGGTGGACTTGATGACCAGAGTGGCGTTGGGGTTGATGGCCATGGCGTCCTGGACGACTGATTCCACGCTTTTGGTGTTGAAGTAGTTTGTTTGTGGGTCGTAGTCGGTTGGGGTGGCGATGATGATGTAATCGGCGCCTTCGTAGGCTGCCTGTTTGTCTGTAGTGGCCGTCAGGTCCAGGCTTTTGTTGCTGAGGAAGTCTTCGATTTCCGCGTCTACGATGGGGGACTGGCGGTTGTTGATCTGGTCGACTTTTTCTTGAAGGATGTCCAGGGCGACGACTTGGTTGTGTTGGGCCAGGAGGACGGCGTTGGAGAGGCCTACGTAGCCTGTGCCGGCGACTGCGATTTTCATTGTGTTTGGTCCTTCAAGGGTGGTGCTGGGTTAAGGTCAAGATGGATTGCCACGTCGCTTTGCTCCTCGCAATGACTAGGCGGGGGCTTGCAATGGCGGGACTTATTTCATTCCACGGTTACGGATTTAGCAAGGTTTCTGGGTTTGTCGACGTCAGTGCCTTTAACCAGGGCTACGTGGTAGCTGAGCAGTTGCAGCGGTATGGTGAAGACGATGGGTGAGATGGCGTCGTAGACCCAGGGCAGTTCGATGTGGGTGACGCCCTCTTCTTCTTGCATACCGGCTTGTTCGCAAGCGAAGTTGACCAGTTGGCCGCCACGGGCGCGCACTTCTTCCAGGTTGGATTTGAGTTTTTCCAGCAGGCCGTCGCTGGGGGCGACGCTGACCACGGGCATGTCGTCATCGACCAGGGCCAGGGGGCCGTGCTTGAGTTCACCAGCGGCGTAGGCTTCGGCGTGAATGTAGGAAATTTCCTTGAGCTTCAAGGCCCCTTCCATGGCAATCGGGTAATGCATACCGCGCCCGAGGAACAGGGCGTGGTGTTTGTTGGCGAAGCTTTGTGCCAAGTGTTCGATGGGCTTATCCAGTTCCAGTACCCATTCAATCAGGTTGGGCAGGCTGTGCAGGGCGCGGACGTTGGCGGCAATGATTTCCGGGGCGCGTTTGCGTGCCTGAGCCAGGGCGGTGGTCAGCCAGAGCAAGGCGACCAGTTGGGTAGTGAAGGCCTTGGTGGAGGCGACGCCGATTTCCGGGCCGGCCTGGGTCAGCAGCCGCCAGTCTGCTTCGCGTACCAGCGAGCTGCCGGCAACGTTGCAGATGGCCAGCGTGCCCAGGTAGCCCTGCTGTTTGGCATAGCGCAATGCCGCCAGAGTATCTGCCGTTTCACCCGACTGGGACAGGGTAATCAACAGGGTGCCATCTGGCACAGCCACATGGCGGTAGCGATACTCGCTGGCCACTTCTACCTGGCATGGCAGCCCGGTTTGTTCTTCTATCCAGTAACGCGCCACCAGGCCAGCGTGGTAACTGGTGCCGCAGGCTACAATGTGAATATTACGTACATCTTTCAGGCGGTTTTCTGCATCAGGACCTAGTACGGCGGTTAGCACCCGATCTTCCCCGAGCAACCCGGCCAGGGTGTCTGTGACCGCGCGGGGCTGCTCATAAATTTCCTTGAGCATAAAGTGCCGGTACTCACCTTTATCCAGGCTGTGGGCGGCATGGGCATAGCGCTGCACCGGATAGGTCATGCTTTGATTCTGGCTGTTCCAGATCTCGGAGCTGCTCAGTGTCAGTCGGGCGTGATCGCCTTCGTCCAGGTAAATGAACTGGTCGGTCACCTGTAAAAGCGCCAAGGGGTCAGAAGCAATAAAGTGCTCTTCACTGCCCTCGCCTATCACCAGCGGGCTGCCCATACGGGCGCAATACAAGGTGTTTGGCTCATCCTGGTGGATGACCCCGAGTGCATAAGCGCCGCGCAGCTCTTCCAAGGTGCTACGCAAAGCGCTGAGCATATCCTGCTTGCGGCCGTAGTGGTGCGCCAAAAGATGGGCGACCACTTCGGTATCGGTATCGGAGGTAAATTCGTAACCCTGCGACTGCAAACGGGTACGTAGTGAGTGGTGATTTTCAATAATGCCGTTATGCACTACCGCCAACCGTTCGGATAGATGCGGGTGCGCGTTGCGCTCGGAAGGCTTGCCATGGGTTGCCCAGCGGGTATGGGCAATACCCAAATGACCGTTCGCCTCACTGGACAACAGGGCCTGCTCCAGCTCTGCCACTTTGCCCATGGCGCGCGTACGTCGAATGCCATTCCCATCGGCCAGTACGGCAACACCAGCGGAATCATAACCACGGTATTCGAGGCGACGCAGGCCTTCGATCAAGATGGGGGTGATATTGCGCAGTGCAACTGCGCCAACGATTCCACACATTTTCTGTCTATCTTCCTTGCTTTTAGGCATTTGGCTCGGGGTGGGTTGGAACGAACAGTGATCTGTTCGCAGCGGTGTCGCCGCTCCTACCGTTCTCCAGCTAACACATCAGATCTAAAGCACGCTACCGCCCCAAGATTTGCTGTCGATTTCTTGAGGACAAGGGCAGAGCGCACATTTTTAACCATTACAGCAATACTGCATTGCGAAACCATGTCGCAGTGCTGGCGCCGGTTCGACTGCGCCTTTTCTGATTAGTTTGAATTTCAGGCAAAATTTTTAAGCGGTTACGGATTCCGCCCTGAAGAAAACTTTTTGGCTAGGAGAGCTCGGGTGAACTTCACCCGTGGGAAGGGGTCAAGCTCAGCGGGTAAAAGGTCGCACGGACCCACACGCTGCAGGCGCCCCTGCCCGAATAAATCGGAGTACTGCTGTAATGATGACATCCTGTCCCTACCCGGCTGGTTTAGCAGATGCAAACCAGCATTGACTGCACGCCACAGGGTGGCGTTAAAGGTGGGCAATAATAACCGCCAGACCGTACGTTTTACAAGACGTTTCAGGATTCCAGTGGCCAAAAGGGACAGTCCCGTGGCCGCTGTAGCCATAAAGGCCTTTTGACCCGCATCAGTTACTCCGCGGGAATTACAACAACTGTTCCGCGCGATTTTACCTTTGGCTCTGCCTGCAGAACGGCTGCCAACTTGGCCTTCGCTACGTCGTCACCGTGCACAAGCCTGACCTCTTCAGGACCGTGACGCACGCCAGTGACGAACCCGACTAACCCTTTCTGATCCGCATGGGCGGAATAGCCGCCCAACGTATGCACTCCGGCTTTGATCGAGTAGCGTTCACCCTCCAGCTCAACATAACCGCCCTGCGGCCCGTGTAGCTGAATGGCACGGCCGGGCGTGCCTTGGGCCTGGTAGCCCACAAACACCACGTTATGCCGAGGGTCACCCAGCATGGCTTTCAAGTAATTGACTACCCGCCCGGCATTACACATGCCGCTGCCGGTGATGACTATCGCGGGCTGGCGGGTATGGGCTAGGCGGTTGACCATTGCTTGGTGTTGGGCGTGGGTTTCTACTGTCAACAGCTGCTCGAAGCCCAGCGGTTTGCGCCCGCTGGCAACGCGCTTGAGCGCTTCTTTGGCCCACCAGGGTTTTAGTTTGCGGTAGAGTTGGGTGAAGCGTGTGGCCAGGGGGGCATCGAGGATGATGGGGAGGTTTTGCCAGGGGTTGTGGGTTGGCTCTGGGGATTGTGCTGGCTTTGAGAGTCCTTTCGCGGCGGGGACGCCGCTCCTACCGGTTTTGCGCCGCGATTTGATATTGGCTTGGGTGATGATGTCTTCCAGTTCGTAGAGCAGCTCCTGAGTGCGGCCGATGCTGAAGGCGGGAATGATAACGGTACCGCCGTCTGACAGGGCTTGCTCCAGGACTTTTTGAAAACGGGCGCGGCGGGTACGGCGGTTTTCATGCAGCCGGTTGCCGTAAGTACTTTCCAGTACCACTACATCAGCGCGGTAAGGCGGTTTAGGGGCTGGCAACATGGGGGCATGCGGCGCGCCAAGGTCGCCTGAAAACACGATTCGCCGGCTGCGAGCCTCTTCAGGGTATTGCACATCGCACTCAATATAGGCAGAGCCGAGAATATGCCCGGCTCGCTGAAAACGAATACGGCAGACGAGGTCTGGCCTTTCGAGCACCGTGACCCACTGCTTGTAAGGGTGCCCAACCAGATAATCCGCGACCTGCCGCACAAAGCGGTCGGCCAGAGCCTTGTCTCTCTTTACCCCCACCATAAAGGCGTCTTCCAGTACTGTTGGCATCAGGGCGGCTGACGGCTCTGTACAGTGGATCGGCTGCTTGAAGCCTGCCGCGATCAACCAGGGCAAGCGGCCGATATGGTCTATGTGCACGTGCGTGGCGATCAAAGCGTGGACGCTTTCAAGATTGAAGGTTACGGCCAGGGCCTCTGCGCCGGCGCCGCCTGACGTTTCCGCGCCCTGAAAAAGCCCACAGTCTATTAATAGGCTATCGTAAGGGCTAAGCCATAATTGATGGCATGAGCCGGTGACTCCATTGACGGCGCCATGGTGCTGAATAAAAGGGTACTGGGTGATGGATGGCCGGGGCATGGCAACTCCTTTGCCTGTCAAAATTACTACGATAACGGTTTAAAGCGGGGGTTGCCGCGAACCAATACGCATTTTTCACAATGTGCGGGTAATCAATGATAATGGGATGGCTTAAGAAGACACTGACAAAATTCCGCCACGCCAAGCTGCCAACATTTTTACATCACAGGCCAACGTAGCTTGACCCTTGGCGCCCCAGAAACTAAAGTTGCGGCTTTTAGTATGCCGCCAAGCACAGCAGTGGACAGTCAAGACCCCATGATCAATTCAATACTGATTGTCTGCGTAGGCAATATTTGCCGTAGCCCTACTGCTGAAGCGTTATTGAAAGCCAAACTCGCAGGAAGCGGCATTCAGGTCAGCTCCGCTGGATTGGGCGCGCTGGTAGACAAACCTCTGGATGCTACGGCCACGCAAGTACTGGAAGCGGCTGGCTATGCGCTGCCAGAACACAAGGCGCGGCAAGTGACCTCCGCTATGCTCCGCGAAGCAAGCCTGATTTTGGCCATGGAGAACCGGCACCTGCAATCCATCCATGCCATAGCTCCTGAAGCACGTGGCAAAACCCTATTGGTTGGCAAATGGCTGGACAACTGCGAAGTACCAGACCCGTACCGGCAGCAGTTACCCGCTTTCGAGCATGTTTACCGAATTCTTGACAAGGCAACCAGTGCTTGGCTGCCCTATCTTAAAAATTGATTCTCTACTCTCAACGGAAATGATCCTTTAATGCAGAACACGCCCGCCTCCCCAGCCAATGACACCAGTGATGAAATCGATTTGTTGGCGCTGTTAGGCGCATTGATAGATCGCAAATTTACGATTATTGCCTGCACTCTGTTGTTTGCTGTCGCAGGTATCGCTTATGCGATGTTGACCACCCCGGTGTATGTGGCCAACGCGGTAATCCAGATAGAAGAAAAGGCCCCTGGTATAAGCAGCCTGCTGGGCGATGGTGGCGGCGATATGTTTTCCAGCCCCTCCGCTGCCGTCACAGAGATTGAACTGCTCAAATCGCGCAACGTGATTGGCCAGGCGGTGGCCAATCTAAAGCTGGATGTAACAGCTGAGCCCAAACGCTTCCCGGTCATAGGCGCCTTTGTTAGCCGCCGCTTCCAGAGTACACCAGACCAGCCAGTGGCGGCCCCCCTGTTATCTTTGCGCAGTTATGCCTGGGGCGGTGAGGTAATTGATGTTTTCCAGATTGAAGTACCTCCCGCTTACGAAAATGAAGAGCTGAGATTGCGCGCGGGTGAGAATGGCCGTTTTACGCTGATGGGCCCTGAGGGGGAAACCCTTTTGGAGGGGGCCACCGGCGACATGATTGATGAGGCAGGTTTCAAACTGCAGATAGCCGAGCTGACCGCCCGGCCGGGCACCGACTTCATTCTGATCAAAAACAACCCTTTGCGCGCCACCCTGAATTATCAGAACGCAATCGGTGCCAGTGAAAGGGGCAGGGATTCGGGCATTCTGTCCCTTAGCCTGGAAAGCCCCATACCCGAGCATGCAGTACGTATTCTCAATGAGGTGAGCCGACTGTACGTACGGCAGAACGTGGAGCGCAAGTCAGCAGAGGCACAGCAGAGCCTGGATTTTTTACAGGAACAGCTGCCCAAGGTACGCCAGGATCTGGAAGCCGCTGAAGCGGCATTGAACGCTTACCAATCCAGCGCCGGCTCAGTGGATATTTCCATTGAAACCCAGGGCGTACTTGATCAGGTAGTGGAGCTGGAGACTTCCATCTCCGAACTGATGCTCAAACGTGCAGAATTGGAGCGACGTTTTACTCGGGAGCACCCCAGCTACCAGGCGCTGGTGGAGCAGTTGGGCCAACTTGAAGGCCGCAGGGATCGCCTGATTGAGCGCGTTGGTGGCCTGCCTGAAACGCAACAGGAACTGCTGCGCTTGGCCAGGGATGTGCAGGTGAGCACTGAAATTTATACCGCCATGCTGAATACCTCGCAGGAGCTGGATATCACCCGCGCGGGCACTGTGGGCAATGTACGTATCATTGATGATGCAGTGGTGGACACCCGCGCCCCAGTCAAGCCCAAGAAGGCTATGATTGTGGTATTGGCAACACTGCTGGGCGCCATGCTGGGTGTGGCGATAGCGCTGCTGCGCCACGCGCTTAATCGCGGGATCGAAAACCCTGAACTGATCGAGCAGCTTGGGCTGCCGGTCTACGCCTCGGTGCCGTTCAGTAAAGACCAACAGATACTGGAGAAAAGCTTCAAGGGTAAGCTTTCCAGCCAGGGCTCGCACCTGTTGGCGGCAACCAACCCCGCAGACCTGGCGATTGAATCGCTGCGCAGCCTGCGCACCAGCCTGCATTTTGCCATGATGGAAGCCAAGAACAATGTGCTGATGATCTCAGGCCCAAGCCCCAGCGTGGGCAAGTCCTTTGTATCTGCCAACCTGGCGGCCATTGTGGCGCAGACCGGCAAAAAGGTGGTGCTGATTGATGGCGATATGCGTAAGGGCTACGTGCACAAACTGATCAATAAAGACCCAGAGCCAGGTCTGTCTGGCCTGCTGGTGAGCACTCATACTCTGGCTGATGTGATTCACAAAACCGAAATAGAGAACCTGCACTTTATAAGCCGCGGGCAGATTCCACCCAACCCGTCTGAACTGCTGATGCATGCCAATTTTGAAACCCTGCTGCAACAGCTGAGCAAGATGTATGACCTAGTGATTATCGACACACCACCCATTCTGGCGGTAACAGATGCGGCGCTAGTTGGCCGCCTGGCCGGTACAAGCCTGATTGTGACTCGCTTTGGCATGAACCCGGCGCGCGAAATCCAGCAAACGCTGTTGCGCTTCAGAAATAACGGCATTGACATTAAAGGTGCTATTTTCAACGCGGTAGAGAAAAAAGCATCTGCGTACGGGTATGGCAACTACGGTTATTACCAGTACGAATACAAGTCAGATACCAAGTAAATTGGCATTGGGGGTTCACATGAGCCTCTTAATGCGTATAATGGATGCAATATTGGATTTAAACTCTTGAATGTGAACAAGGAGACGAGTTATGAAAAAACAAGTTTTTGCATTGGTGACTAGCGGCTTGCTGCTCGCCTCCGGTATGAGCTTTGCCCAAGACGCTGACACCAGCAACACTGCTCCTGCTGCAGGAACCACCACCTCCAATACCGGCGCTCAGGGTACTGGCGGTATGACAGCTGGCAAGATTGCACTGGGTGCTGCCATTGTTGGTGGGGCTGTAGCGGCCGCATCTGATAGCGGCGGTTCCGGATCTGGCACTACTACCTCTACTACTACCACCCCGTAAGTCGGTAGCAGTAACCAAGGCCACCTAGAGTTATTTTAGGTGGCTTTTTTATTGTGTAAATTCGAATAAAAAGGCAAGTAATACGACCATGAATCGATACCCTCTCCTTGCGCTTGGTGTTTCTGCTCTTTTTCTGCAGGCCTGCATGTTTTCCCCTGGCATGCATATGGATACAGACCGACTGATCAGTGATGATTCTGCAGAAAACAGCCTGGTTGAGATGGTCGAAATTACTCCCAAGCTGATCGCCCAGGATCAGTCCGTAAACGACAGGTTGACTATTCCTCAGGCTTTGCTTGACTACCAGCCCGAAAACTACCGGATTGGTGCCAACGATGCGCTTTTTATCACCGTGTGGGACCATCCTGAGCTGACCATTCCCGGTGGGCAACAGCAGCCCTCTGGCGCCAATGCGCGCGTTGTGCGCGATGATGGAACCCTGTTCTACCCCTTCATCGGCAGTGTTCAGGTTGAAGGGCTGACGTTGGAAGAACTGCGCGAAATTATCGCCCAGCGGCTGGCTCGCTTTATTGAGCAACCCCAGGTGGATGTTAACGTTATCGAGTACAACAGCCAGAAGATCATCGTTAGCGGCGCTTTTGTGAACCCAGGCTTTATCCCGGTGGGTGCCCAACAGCTGACGCTGCTGCAGGCTGTTGGCCTGGCGGGGATTGACCCAGAGCGTGCTGACCTTTCAAATCTGGTTCTCACACGCGACGGCACTGCCTACAACCTGGATTACGACCGTTTGACCAGTAATACCAGCAACATTGGTGAAGTGTATCTGCGCCGTGGCGACAAATTGCACCTGGGCCTTAACGACTCGCGCAAGGTATTTGTGATGGGTGAAGTCGGTACCCCGCGCGCCCTGCCCTACAGCACCAGCCGCATGACTCTCAGTGAAGTGCTCGGCACTGTTGGCGGCCCCTCGCCAGAAACCTCAAGCGGCAAGGAAATCTATGTTATCCGCGGTGTGGATAACCTGGAAAACGAACGCGCTACAGTATTTCAGCTAAACGCCAGCTCGCCTTCTGCCTTGATTCTAGCGAGCCAATTTGAGATGCAACCGCAGGACATTGTGTTTGTTGGCGCTGCGGAGATCACGCGCTGGAATCGCTTTATCAGCCAATTATTCCCTTCAGCTAACATCCTCCGCACGGGCGTACTGATCAACGAAGACGTCGGCAGTAACAACTAAGGGAGCCTGCGGTGAATAACCTTCCCTATGCAGGTGCGCTGTGCGTGATAGCACTGGTGCTGGCTGGCTGCAATTCCAGCACCAGCACGGCCTACCGCACCCTGAGCCTGGCGATCAGCGGGCCCGAGTCCAGCATCAGTGCCGAGCAGGTCAACCGCCTGGGCCGGCCCGGCCTGCTGGCGACTTATGGCCTATCTGAAACCTTGCTGGTGCTGGCCAACCGTGCTGGCACCTGGGCAGAATGGCATGGCCCGCAGCAGATGCTGGTGACGCGTAACGGTCGCCTGGTGCAAACGGCAGGCATACCGGATAAGGGTGATGTGCTGGCTCCGCTACTGCCTGACGACCCCTTCCTGGGTGATTTGCGCTCCCTGAATGGGCAGGAAATTACCCGCAATATTGACATGCCTGCGCGTTTTCTCACCAACATACCCCAGCATGCCCGCTACCGTACCGGCCCCATGGAAATGATTGAAATCATGGGGGTAGAGCGGGAGCTGCAGCGAGTCGATGAAGCCATCACTATGCCAAGCATCGGTTTCAGCACAATCAACTATTATTGGGTAGATCCTGCAACGGGCACCGTGCTGGCCAGTGCTCAGCATCTCGCTGATGATTTGCCCGTGCTCTACCTGACGGAAGTGGTGCCATCGACCGTGGAGCCACAACCATGAGGCCCTGGCTCGCCAGACCAGGCCTTAAAAGCTGCGCAGTGGCCGTGTGCCTGTCGATGTGCCTGGCCCTTGGCCTGCTGCCCAGCATCGGCGCGGCTCAGAATGCAACCAGCGAAGCCGCCCAGGTGACCGGCGTTACCATAGCGGGAGAAGTGATCCAACCCGGCAGCTATGATTTCCCGCCAGGTGCTCGGCTTCACGACGCCTCTGTGACTGGCCAAATCAGTTCAAGTGCGTGGTTTCTGGGTGCGGCGCTGTTGCGCCAGAGTGAACTCGAACCCCAGCAACGCCTCAAGGTAGGTTTGCTGTTTGAGCTTAATGCCAACCGGGTGCATGCGCTGGCGATGGATAATGCCGAACTGCACGAGCTGGTTACCCGCTTGTACCGGGTGGTTGAAGCCATGCCCGTTACTGGCCGCGCCCAGGCACAGCTGGACCCTCTGCAGCAACTGATAGTGAGTAACAACCCGCTGCTTGAGAGCGGTGATCGGCTGATCTACCCGCGCAAGGCTGAACAGGTACGAGTTACCGGCGCCGTAATGGCCGACTGTGTATTGCCGCATGACCCAGGCTGGAAAATGCATGACTACCTCAAGGCCTGCCAGCGCCACCCGCTTGCTGACCGCAACAGTGCTTACCTGATTCAGCCCAATGGGGCCTGGCAGGAGCACGGCATTGCCTATTGGAATCTGCAACCGGCAGACGTGGCGACGGGCGCGGTTATCTACCTGCCCACTCAACCTGGCAAGCTCTCGCCTGCCACTCGCGGCCTTAACAGCGATATGGCAGCCATGCTGGCTACCCAGTATCAACTGGGGGGTCGCTTCAGTGAGTAATCTGATGTTGCGTTCCGTTTATCTTGTGCCGGTATTGGTTGCCGGCCTGGCCATGCCAGCCGCAGCCCTTGCTGACCGCTACCGCACCACCCAGCATGATTTTGGTGGTGTGGGCTTGCTGCAAACGCCAACCGCGCGCATGGCGCCAGAGGGTACTTTCAGTTTCAACGCCAACCGCACCTCGCCCTACAGCCGTTACAGCATCTCCATGCAACCGCTGCCCTGGATGGAAGGGACGCTGCGCTATATCGCCATCAGCAACCGGCGCTACAGCCAAGTAGACGAGTTCAGTGGCGATCAGAGCCTGAAAGACAAGGCCTTCGATTTCAAGTTTCGGCTTATGCAGGAAGATTATTGGTTGCCGGAGCTCTCGGTAGGCTTCCGAGATCTGGCGGGTACGGGTCTATTTTCCAGTGAATTTGTAGTCGCTAACAAACGTTTTTATGATCTGGACTTCAGCCTGGGTGTCGCCTGGGGCTATATCGGTAACCGGGGTGATTTCCGTAACCCGCTTGGCATCCTTGGCGAAGACTACGACAGCCGCGATGCAGCAACAGTGGGCACCGGCGGTGACTTTAGTATCGACAACTACTTCCGTGGCCGACCTGGTATCTTTGGTGGTGTGGAATACCAGACGCCCTGGGATCCACTGCGCTTCAAGATCGAGCTGGATGGCAACGATTACCAGAGTGAGCCCCAGCAGAACAATCAGGATCAAGACTCGCCCATCAACATGGGTGTGGTCTACCGCCTGACCAGCGGCATTGACCTTAGCGTAGCCTGGGAACGCGGCAATACCGCCATGTTCGGTATTACCCTGCATTCCAACCTGAAGGATAACCCCTTCCCTGCCAAACTGCTGGACCCACCGCCGGAACGCCGCGCGCCGCTCCCCGCAGGCGTGAGCGCTCAATCGGTGGACTGGGCCAATGTGAGTGCGCGCCTGGAAGAGAACGCCGGCTTTGCGGTGGAAACCATTGAGGTCAAGGATCGTGAGCTGATCGTGACCGGTGAGCAGAAAACCTTCCGTAATCAGGCTCAAGGTCTGGGCCGGGCCAGCCGCATTCTGGATAACAGCACCGGCGAAGGCACCTACGATTGGTACACCCTGGTGAACAAGCCGCGTGGGATTGCCGTGTCGGAAGTCAGCATTGATGCCGGTCGCCTGCGCGACCTGGAACAGAACCGCATTGATGAGATGGCCATGCGCCGCTCTACCGTGCTGGCGGCACCCAGCGTTCTGGATACCGAGCGGCTGCATACCGCGCCCTTGGAAAAGTTCACCTATGGTCTATCACTGGGCTATAACCAGAACGTGGGCGGCCCGGATGGTTTCATTCTTTATCAATTCCTGGCCCGTGTGAAAAGCGAGTATCGCTTCAATCGCAACCAGTGGCTACATGCCAGCCTGGCGGCGAACCTGATCAACAACTTCGACAAGTTTCGCGTTGATGGCCCGAGCGAGCTGCCGCGCGTGCGCACGGATATCCGCCGCTATCTGACCAGCTCTGATGTGGTCCTGGAGAACTTCCAGTACACCCACACCAAGCGTGTGAACCGCGACGTTTATGCGATGGGCTATGGCGGCATGCTGGAAAGCATGTTTGGCGGCGTGGGTGGTGAAGTACTGTATCGCCCGAGTGGTGAGAACTGGGCAGTGGGTGTGGATGCCAACTGGGTTCGCCAGCGTGGGTTCCGCCAGGACTTCAGTTTCCGCGACTATTCCACCCTGACCGGTCACTTTACCACCTACCTGCAGACCAACTTTTACAATGTGTTGGTCAAGGCGAGCGCTGGGCGATATCTGGCTGGCGATATTGGTGGAACCATGGATCTGTCGCGGCGCTTCAACAACGGGATTACCGTAGGCGCCTACGCCACCCAGACCAACGTCTCTTCCGAGGAGTTTGGTGAAGGCAGCTTTGACAAGGGTATTTACTTCACCTTCCCATTCGATGCGTTCTTTGCCCGTTCCAGCCAGTCCCAGGGCACGCTGGGCTGGAACCCGCTGACGCGCGATGGCGGTGCCAAGCTAAGCCGTTTCTACTCGCTGTATGACATGACAGAGGCGTCCAATACCGATCGCTTGAACGATGGGTTTAATGCGTTGCGGGATTAGTGCGCTGAGGGACTAGTACCCCAACTCATCGTCATTCCTGCACTCCGTCGACATTACTGCACTCCGTCGACATTCCCGCACTCCCTCGTCATTCCCGCACTCCCTCGTCATTCCCGCACTCCCTCGTCATTCCCGCGAAGGCGGGAATCCATTTTGACCTTGGTGTTGGGGTAATCACCCTAGTGCATGCCGAGGCCGACAATGGATCCCCGCTTTCGCGAGGATGACGATAAAAGGGAGCGAGTATGACGATAGCAGGGTGCGGTGATGACGATAGAAGGGCGCGGTGATGACGGTGTGAGGCAGGGGGATAACCGGGGATAGCTGCTTGACGGTTTGTTGGTATACTGCGCGCTTTTCCTGATACGGAAGGGCGTGCTGGGCATGTGGTTGACATTAAAGCGCCTTTGGCTGCGCTACCGTTTGGTTTTTAAAGTATTGTTCTTCGCTGTGCTGGGCTTGGGCATTTACCTGGGCATGAATCCCGTACCACCGCCCACCTCCGCTAGCTGGCACGGCGATTTCTATCATGCTGGTGGGTTATTTGCCTGCACTATTCTGAGCTTCTTAGCCTATCCACACTGGCGCTGGTGGACCCGTGGCGCGCTGATGTTTCTGGTCGGCGTCGCGATTGAGGCCGTGCAACACTTTCACCCTACCCGCTCGGCGAACTTGCTGGATATTCAGGTGAATACCGGAGGCCTGGCGGCGGGCTTGCTGGTGATCTTCATGTTCCAGTTGGTCTACCGCAGGCGCGCTGCCTAGCCTAAGCCTTGCCAGACTCAGGGATTGAGTACCCACATCACTAGCATTATCGCGCCCATGAACAACGCATCGATAGTTTTACGGCGGCAGCGGAAGATGTTGATGAACAGATGGACATAGCCTGACCGCTTGCCTGGATTGATCCAGGGCCGAACGAACGCGTCATCCTGCATACCCAGCACCCTGGCCAGGATACGCGCCTGGCCGAGCCACCAGCCATTGCTGATGTTTTTGCAGCGCGCGATGACCGCTTTTATACCTGTGTTGACTCCCACATGATTTAGATCGTGCTGGCGATAGAACATCTTGGCTTCAGGGTCGATAAACCAGCTAAAGCCTTTCGAGCGGGCAAATGCATAGCAAAACCAGTCATGCAGATGCACGGCCTTTAACTCATTGCCGTGTGACAGAACAAAGTGGCGCAGCGCTTTATAGAAAGCAGGCGAAAAAACGTAGGTACAACCCGGGCCTGCGGCCTCGAAAAGAAAATCCCATTGCCGTTGGGGTTGGGACTTTTCAACCAGGTGCTTGCGCCCGTCCTCCCACACGGCCAAAACATTACTAGAATAAGCATCCACGCCTTTGCGTTTAATGGTATCTACCGCATGATGCAGTTTTTCAGGCAGCCAAATATCATCCTGATCCGCGAAGGCGACGTGCTCAAAGTCTGCCTCCGGATTCGCCGCGATCAGGCGGAAGAAATTACCCGCGGCGCCACCCTCTCGTACACCCTGGGGCAGCACATGTATACGTTGATCCTGCTGCGCCAGTTGGGCAAACCAGGCTTCTGAGCCGTCATTCGACAGATCGACGCTGACGACCAGAGATACCGCAACACCCTCCTGGTTCAGTATGGAAGTAACCTGCTCTTCCATCCACCTCATACCATTATGGGCGGCTAGTAGAACCACAACTTTTGGCAATTCAGAATTATTCAAACCTGTACTCACCTAATTTTTATCGGACCAAAGACGCCACCAATGCCGTCCCTTACCGCTTTGATGTAATAGCTTAGATAGTCTCTCTTGCCAGTTTCAAAGCCGATCAGGATCAATTGGTGAATCAGTCCGAACAGCACCTCTCGAATCGCCATCAATCGCGGCACATGGCTCATGCGTAGAAGATGGAAAGCATTGCGAACGCGGTAGTACCGGCGCAACGGGCTATGGACCGGCACTCTGAAGCCGGCAAAGGAGAGCGACTTATCGCCTATTGAGTGCTTCATGATAGCAGCTGGATTGACTTTAATAGCGATCCCCTGGGCGGCACAGCGCAAGCACCACTCCGTATCGACATAATCAATAAACAACCGATCATCCAGCCCGCCGACCTGCTCGAAGACTGACCGGCGCACCAGCATGCCGGATGAAATCGCCACGGATATGTTTATTGGCCCATTGAGGTGTTCGGGCAGATATTTCCTGCGTCGTCCGGAGGGCAGAATATCCACGAGCGGGTAGCCAAAACCTTGTTGTTCGTCATAGAACACCGGAGCCGTAATACCCACCTGCGGGTCAAGCAAACCTTCGCTCAACGCAGCGATAAAATCAGGGCCTATAGCGCTGTCCTGATCGAAAAACACGACGGCTTCACAGCCCTGTTTGAAGGCAAGCTCCAGGCCTGTGTTCTGCCCGGCGGCTATGCCGGTGTTTTGATCCAGACAATGCACTGTTAAGCGGTCAAAACACAGTTGTGACAGCGCCGCACACAAGTTTTCATCGGAGCCGTTATCGACCACGACCACATGAGGGACCTGAGCAAGCAGACTCTCCAGGAGTGTCTGCAAGCGCGGCATGTGAGGCTTGTAGATGACGATGACCGGGACTATATGCAAGCTCATTAGCTACTCAGGCTTCTAGATCTACGCGCAATGACCGCCGCATCAAAACGGGGTACAGCCTGGAGTAAACAGCCGCGACCCTTGGCAAAGCCTGCGGTCGCCGGCAAGTGCCTATAGGTCATCGCCGGCTGGGGATGTTGGAGGATAAAGTTGATTACCCGCTTACTGAGTATGCGGTACTGAGGAGCTTCACGTGCGAGGTGAATTCCGTTGAACCATTTATAGGCATATTGAAACACCGAATTCGCGGCGCGGTAGGCCAAGCTTTGGCGCGGAGCCTGATCGTTTATGGCAAAAACGACATCTGCGCCGCCCATCGCCTTATCGAGCATCTCAGGGACGAAACCAATGTCATTGGTCAATGGATCAATGACCGCAACGAAATCACCCAAGGCATTCTCGAGTCCGACCCAAGAAGCAGTATCCGCGTCGACTTCCTTGGTCAAAGCATACACTTGCAGGTTCGCTATGCCGCTTTCGCCAGTCATGGATTTCAACGTTGCAATGCTGTCGTCATCCGAAGCGTTGTCGACTAGAATCAACTCATAATCAGAGACTATCGCAGATATTGTGGCTTCTGCTTCCTGAAGCATTGATGCAAGCATCGCCGAGTGATTGCGGACAATAAACACTACAGACAGGAAAACCGGGAAATGAACCATTTGTTATACCTTTTAGCGCAGTACACGACGAAATAACGTCATTTTCAGGGACGCCAAGATTGCATGCGCGATTGACTTGCACCCAGCAATGTGCACGTCGGTGAACCCTGGGCACATTTGTAAACCATTAATTAACTACGGTTGTCATCGACCCATGACTTCAGCCATCGGAAGTCCTGCTCAGAATCTCTATAAGTGGCCAAATCCGGGTAATCATCTGCTGTAGCCTGCGATGACGAAAGCGACTGGACCAAAATGCTCCACCAGCAAGTCACGCTTGCGATGTGCGGACAAATTACGACTGGCGTCAGTCGCAAGTACGGCATCAAACAGGTTCAGGTGCGCCGCTACCTTGTCAGCGAGAATCTGGTGGCTTGCGGTCGCCAGGACCACCTTGCGGCCTTCACTCCGAGCGACGAACAGCCTGATCATAGGGCAATACGCTGACATCAATATTGGTGGCTTGGGCCAGTTCCTGCTTCAGGGTTTGCTTTCCTTGCCGCAACCACAGCAGAGGCTTTGCAGCACGCAGCGGGTTTTCCCGGAGAAATGCCACACCCGTTTCCAGTAACAGGTCGGAACGCAACAATGTACCGTCCAGATCGATGCACAGCGGCGTGAGGTCTACTTCGCTCATAAAGCAGTAGACTTGATGCGTGGCGGCCAGGCCAAACCAAAATCTTCGTGATCCAGCGTCAGATTCGGGCTATAAGCCGGATCATTCAAAAGTGCATCGCCCCATCTTTCTATCATCCTTGACACCTCTCCGTTAAAGCGCGCGATTTTCTCTGGGTTGTCTTCACGTCCACGTGAAACGGACTCGTGGTGAATCATTTCGGCGTAGGGAGTCCAAACGTTGCGGTAACCTGCGGCTCTTACCCTGAGACAAAAATCAACATCATTGAATGCAATGGCGAAAGACTCATCCAGCCCATCAACTGCATCGAACACATCCTTGCGTACCAATAGGCACGCTGCAGTGACTGCGCTCAAGCTCTGGTGCAATGCGGCTCGCCCAAAGTATCCTGTTTCGATCCTGGACGCGTACTTGTGGGAGTGACCTGCTACGCCGCCAATCCCGAGTATAACGCCGCCATGCTGCAACCTGCCATCCGGATACAGCAACCTCGCTCCCACGCAGCCGATTTCGCTACGGCAGACGTAAGAGACCATTTCTTCGAGCCAATCTGACACAGTGATTTCGATATCATTGTTCATCAGGCACAGTATTTCACCGGTCGCTTCGAGGGCGCCTAGGTTGTTCAGCCTGGAAAAATTGAAGGGCTCATCACTGTGAATGACTTTGATGCCATCTGCTTTTAGCGTGTTCAGATACTCTGCGGTTTTCACTTCCGTACTGCCGTTATCAACGACAATAATCTCGATAGCTGCATAAGTTGAGCGCGAGCGAATGGACTCAATGCACACTGATAGCAGGTCAATCCGGTCTCGCGTGGGGATGATGATACTGACCTTGGGGAGAGCATCAGGCAGCTTGTAGCGCACGCGGTTCATCCCGGGCGCAGCTGGCGCAGGCGTGACGTCCGCGTCGATACCAAGCCGCTGCAAATGCTCCACTACCGCACGACGACCCGCTTCAGCCGCATAGTCCTTTGACGCGCCTGTTAAAGCCGTACTACCTGGGATAGCACGCCAGTGGTACAGGATCCTGGGGATATGGACGATCTGATCAGGCCGTAACTGCTCTAGAGCGCGCAAGGCGAGATCATAATCCTGCGCACCTTCAACGCCCGTGCGGAAGCCTCCGATATGATCAATGATGTCTTTCCTATACACGCCCAGGTGACAGATCATGTTGTGAGCGAGCATGAGCTCCGGGTTGTATTCACACTTGAAATAGGGCCCGAACCGCTCGCCGTCTACCGAGAGTTTATCCTCGTCGGAATACAGAAGCGCTGAATCGGGATTTTCAATAATTGCTTCGGCAACCCAGTACAACGCGTGTTCTGTTAACAGGTCATCATTGTCCAAAAGGGCGATGTACTCGCCGGTGGCAAGGCTTAGAGCAGAGTTGGTTGCTTTTGAGATATGGCCGTTTTCGCTGCGGAAGATCAACTTGATTCGATCATCTTCTTCAGCATGTTTGGTCAACAGCTGTTTGACTCCTGCGTGGGTCGATGCGTCGTCGGCGATGCACAGTTCCCAGAACGGATACAGTTGTTTGCGCACCGACCAGATGGCTTCATCCAGCAGCTCAAGTGGGGGGTTATAGGCTGGCATAACCACTGATATACGCGGATGGTTGGGCATGGCATCAATACGCGAAGTGATGGCTGACCGATCAGCCTCGCTGATTGTGTCAAATCGACGTACCCATTCGGCATAATCCTGTGCGGGAGCATACTGTTCCCTGGGCGCCAGGCGTCTGCGGATGCCTGGCAAGCCCTCGCGTTTTAAAACATCAGCTAATTTGGAAGCTGTGCCTTGGACACCATGTAGCGCAAGACTTTGCCTGGCGGATGACTGCAAGCGTCTGGCCAGCTTGGCTCCCGCACCCACCTTGCGCAGGGGTGCTGTCACTTTCCAACTCGTTGAGGAGACAATTTCCTGTAGGGTCCCCTCAAGCGTGCCTATCCGCTCTTGTGACGTGTTACGAGCGGCCTCAAGCTGGCTCTCCAACTCTGCTATTTTGTTCAGACTAAGGCCGCGCTCGTACTCAGCTGCGCGCACTCGCTCCAGGCAGCTTTCCCACAGCTCGTCAGGTGCCCGCTCTAGAGCTGACCAGCGGTTATTGGACTGGCCAGGAGAAGCAAGCGTGGTGCCGGCAAAATCGGCGTGGCCAGGCACCACCAGTTCGATTTTTCCGGCAATAAATCTTGAGCCAAGAAGGTTTTCTTCAGCCTTCTTTTTCTCGATTACACACATCGAATTGATGAAGGCTACCGAGTGAATTTGCGCCAGGGAGGTTTCATCGAAAGCGACCCCATAGTGTTCGCTAAACTCCTTTAGCAGTTCTGCGCGATCGCGAGCATGACCCCAGTGTTCAAAATTGACGATATCTGCCAATCGTTTGAAGAACGCGATTGATGACTGGGGCATATACAGCCCGCCTTCGAACTCTTGCCAGTAGCTGCAGTGGAGGTCTTCAGCGATAAATAACCCGCCCTCTTTTAGGGTCGGGAAGTAGCGGCTGAAGGATTTGACGATGTCCGAGGAGGTATGCGAGCCATCGTCAATAATCAGGTCGAAGGACGAGGTGCGGTCGACGATGCGCTGGAAGGCTTCATCCGTGTTGGCGTCAGCGACAATCACCGATATGCGTTGATCCTCATAGCTGAGCTGTGTACAACCCAGATTGATATCACAGCCAATCAAGTGCTCGGCATCAGCGAAGTATTTGCTCCAGAGCTCTAGTGACCCACCATTCTGTATGCCTATCTCGAGCAAGCGCACGGGATGTGTACGATAGGAATGAAAAAGGCGATCGTACTCAGTCAGGTAAAGTGACCATTTATCTGACACCTTGCCCTCGTGTTCTTTATAGAGCTCCAGCAGCGATTTCATCATATTTTCTTCACTAGAATTTCTTCGAAAGGCACGCCAACGAGGCCCCAGCGAACCTTGCTAGACGAGACATTGATAATCAGGGCGTCGTGTAACCAATGATGCTGTACGTTTTCGTAGAGGTCGCCATCAGCAAGCGAGGCCATGACTACGTATTGGCCATTGGGCAGCATGGGCAGGCGAAATCTGAAAGAGGCTTCGATTGTTTCACCTGCCGCGACAGAGACCGGGCTGAATTGGGTGACGGGCAACGTGTTTTCGCCCAATAAGTCTTGCCCCAATCTATCTCTTACGAGAAAGCCAATAATCGGCTGACGCATCTCGGCGTGCGCGGTTGCACGGATCTTCATGCAGGCAACTTCCCCACCGGCAAACACGCCATCTGCATCGCCCGACAGCTTGACCAGCTCTACTGAGACAATCTCGCCGGATCCCGTTTTCCAGCCGTTGGCGTCGCTTAGATTGTTGATTACTGTGGCAGTGCTGCCGTAATCAATCGCGAGCGAGATCTCTGTATCAGCTGCGTCCTCTGGATTCTGGGAGCCTGAGTCTTTGGCCGCTCCTTGCGTGCGGTCAATGGCTTTTAGCGCTGCGGCCTCACCGTAGACCTCTTGCAGGGTGTATTGCAGATAGTTCTCTGCAATGTCCTTTGCCGGGCCAGCTTCTCGTAACTTTCCTTCGTGCAGCCAAATGACGCGCTCGCACAGATTTAGAACCGAACTCATGTCATGACTAACGAAAAGCAGTGTGCCTGTTGCTTTAAACTTGCGAATGAACCGCATGCACTTTTGGGTGAAGACCGCGTCACCTACTGCTAGCGCTTCGTCGATAACGAGGATGTCCGCATCAACATGCGCAATGACGGCGAACGCTAAACGAACATACATGCCACTGGAGTAGTTCTTAACCGGCTGTTCAATATGGTCACCGATATCCGCAAATGCGGCTATCTCAGCAAACCGGCTGTCCACCTGCTCACGTGTCAGACCGTAAATTGAGGCTGACATGTAAACGTTTTCACGACCGGTAAACTCCGGGTTGAAACCTGAGCCCAGTTCAAGGAGCGCTGCCACCTTACCGTGGGTCTGTACTGCGCCACTGGTGGGATTTAGCGTGCCGCAGATCATTTGCAGCAGCGTCGATTTACCGCTCCCGTTACGCCCGACGATGCCAACTGTTTCGCCACGCCCAACCTCGAGACTGACCCCGTCAAGCGCCCAGAATTCGCGATAGTATTTTCTGCGGCTGCGCATCAGCATCTGCTTCAGCCGATCCTGCGGGCGGTCATAGATCTGGTAGCATTTGGACAGGTCCTGGACGGCAATGGCTACATCAGAGGACATCTGCAAACCCCTTTCGCGTCTTCTGAAATACGACAAAGCCCAGATAACCGATCAATAGACTGGCCAAGCTATAGTAACCGAGCCCGACCCAATTAGGCTGAACGCCCTGTAGCATGACAGCCCGGACTTGCTCAATCACAAAGGTCAGAGGGTTCAACTGATAAATCCACATGAATTTATCGCTGACGCTGGAGAGCGGGTAAAAGATGGGACTCAGAAACATCATTGCAGTTAAAACCGGAGCGATAAGCTGGCCGATGTCGCGCAGGTACACACCAATTGCCGACAGTCCCCATGTGAGGCCAAGTACTAAGATCGCAAAAGGCGCGAAGATGATCGGCACCAACAACATATGCCAAGAAAACTCCCAGCTTGAGAGCGTCATCAATATCAACAGGATGATGTAGCCCGCCGCGAGATGAAATAACGCTGCCAGCAAGGTCACCAGGGTCAGGACCTCCAGCGGAAAGACGACCTTCTTGACGTAGTTGGCATTGGCTATGATCAAAGTTGGTGCGCGCCCAATGCACTCGGAGAAAAAGTTGAATATCAACAACCCGGCAAACAAGGCGACGGCGAAGTCCAATGGGCCGCTTTGCACTCGATCACCCCAGCGCGCTTGAAATATTTCACCAAACACGAATGTAAACACTGTGAGCAGCAGGATCGGGGTGAGAAACGACCAGAAGATACCCACAAAGGACCCACGATAGCGCCCCACTACCTCGCGCTTTGATAGGTTGTAGATAAGTCGTCGTTTCTGCCAGGTGTCTTGTGCGAAGCCAAAGGGAGATATGGAAAAGTCCCTCATGGCTGATTACTACTCCCCAAGCGCTCTCGCTGGTAGCTGCCATCCTGTACTCGTTGACACCAGGCTTGGTTATCCAGGTACCACTGGACCGTCTTGCGAATGCCGCTTTCAAAGGTTTCCTTTGGCACCCAGCCCAGCTCACGCTGGATCTTGCTGGCGTCGATGGCGTAGCGCATATCATGGCCAGGGCGGTCCTGAACCGTGGTGATCAGGTCTTTGTAGGTGCCTTCATCTCGCGGACAGAGCTCTTCCAGCAGATCACAAATGGTGTGCACTACTTCGATGTTCTGCTTTTCATTATGCCCGCCGATATTGTAGGTCTCGCCCACAGTACCCTGGGTAGCCACCAACACCAGTGCCCGGGCGTGGTCTTCCACATACAACCAGTCGCGAATCTGGTTGCCTTTGCCGTAAACCGGCAGCGGCTTGCCCTCAAGGGCATTGAGGATCATCAGCGGGACGAGTTTTTCCGGGAAGTGATACGGCCCGTAGTTATTCGAACAGTTGGTCAGTACCGTGGGCAGGCCGAAGGTGCGCTGCCAGGCTCGTACCAGATGGTCAGACCCGGCTTTGCTGGCGGAGTACGGCGAGCTGGGTGCGTAGGAGGTCTCCTCGGTGAACAGCGGTAGTTCCCCGGCCTGCTCTTCGGGATGCGGCAAGTCGCCATAGACTTCATCGGTGGATATGTGATGAAAACGAAAGGCGGTCTTTTGCTCTGCACTCAGGGTCTGGAAATACGCCCGGGCCTGGTCCAGCAGCACATAGGTACCGACCAGATTGGTCTGAATAAATTCGCCGGGACCGTCAATGGAACGATCCACGTGTGATTCTGCAGCCAGGTGCATAATAAGATCAGGATTGTGTTGGGCGAGCACTCGTTTCACTTCGGCCGAGTCGCAAATATCGACCTGTTCGAATGCGTAACGCGGATTATCGCTTACAGTGCTGAGGGATTCGAGATTGCCTGCGTAGGTCAGCTTGTCCAGATTGACCACTGAGTGCTCGGTTTCATTGAGCAAATAACGCACGACGGCGGAGCCGATAAAACCAGCGCCGCCGGTAACCAGTATTTTAGACACGTGCATCATCCTTGATTTTTTGCAGACATACGGCCAGCGAGTCTCGCCAATAAGGGACGCTCAAACCGGTGTGATGCTTGAATTTCTGTTTGCTCAGCAGGCTGTAATGCGGCCTGATCGCGGGGGTGGGGTAGTCTTTGGTCTCAATCGGGGAGACGCTGCACTGGATGCCGGCCAGATCGAATATCGCCTTGGCAAAATCATACCAGCTGCATACACCCTCATTGCTGTAATGGTAAATATTACAGCCGGTTGCGGGGTTGTTTTGCTGCTGTTCGATCAGGGCCATGATGGCGTCAGCCAGATCGGCCGCGTAGGTCGGGCTGCCTACCTGATCATCAATCACGGTAAGCGTATCGCGCTCGCGGCCGAGCCTGAGCATGGTTTTAACAAAGTTGTTGCCGTGCTGGGAGTAAACCCAACTGGTACGCACAATGCTGGCGTTGACGCCGCTGGATTGAATCGCACGCTCGCCATGCAGCTTGGTTTGGCCGTAGTTGTTGACCGGCGCGGTAGGATGATCTTCGGCGTAAGGCTTGTGATGGCAACCGTCGAATACATAGTCAGTGCTGACGTGTATAAGGTAGACGCCCTGCTCTTTTACCGCTTGAGCCAGCTCGACCACTGCATGGTGATTGACCTGCTCGGCCAGATCACGCTCCTGCTCGGCTTTGTCCACGGCGGTGTGGGCGGCGCAGTTGACGATAAAATCGTACTGGTGGCTGTTCAGATGCTGCGCAACTTGCCCAGCAACAGCAAGATCCAACTGCGCCCGGTCGGCAAAAGTGAATTCAACATCGGAGTGTTGCGCTTCAAGGTCCCGGAAACTGCGCCCGAGTTGGCCGGTAGCACCCGTTACCAATACCTTTTTACGCATAATAATTAACGCCGTACTGGAACGTATCGCGCAGATTGGCGAGCGTTGTTTGGCGCGTATCCTTGTCAGACAGCTTGATATCCTGCTCCGCTATCCGCCAATCAATATTGATATCCGGGTCGTTCCAGGCAAGGCCGCGATCACATTCAGGTGAGTAATAGTTATCTACCTTGTACGCAAAAATCGCGTGATCGCTGAGTACCACGAAGCCATGGGCAAAACCACGCGGCACAAACAGCTGGTGTTTATTCTCTTCCGTCAGCTCGACCGCCACATGCTGACCGAAGGTGGGGCTGCCCTGGCGGATATCTACCGCCACATCCAGCACTGCACCCTTTATTACCCGCACCAGTTTGCTCTGGGCGTGTGGCGGCAGCTGAAAATGCAGGCCACGCAGTACGCCCCGGCTTGAGCTGGATTCGTTGTCCTGAATGAAATTGACTTTAAAGCTGGTGGCTTGATCAAAGACATCCTGGCGAAAGGTTTCGGCAAAGTAGCCGCGTTCGTCACCATGCACTTTGGGTTCAAACAGAATGACGTCCGGGATCGACTGGGGTGTGAAAATCAAAGAATAGGCCCCTCTTCCGCGCACTTGATCAAGTACTGGCCGTACTGGTTCTTCGATAAGGGCTTGGCCAAGGCCAACAATTGCTCTTTATCTATATAGCCCATTTCAAAGGCAATCTCTTCTAGGCACGCAACCTTGAGGCCCTGGCGCTTTTCGATAATCTCGATAAAGAACGAGGCTTCCAGCAGGCTTTCGTGCGTACCGGTATCAAGCCAGGCGTAGCCACGGCCCAACAGCTCAACCTTCAGACGGCCTTCTTCCAGGTACATCTGATTTAGAGTGGTGATCTCCAACTCGCCGCGATCAGACGGTTTGACCTCTTTGGCCTTCTGGATCACATCATTTGGGTAGAAGTACAGACCAGTGACCGCATAGTTGGACTTGGGAACCTTGGGCTTCTCTTCCAGGCTGACTACCGTGCCATTGGCATCAAACTCGGCTACGCCATAACGCTCCGGATCTTGAACGCGGTATCCAAAGACGGTGGACTTTTTCTCTTGCTTGGCGTTCTTGACCGCGTTGCCGAGCGTTTCCGCCAAACCATGGCCGTAATAAATGTTGTCGCCTAGAACGAGGCACACATCATCACTGCCAATAAAGTCTTCGCCCAGAATGAACGCCTGAGCCAGACCATCAGGAGAGGGTTGTGTTACGTATTCAAAGCGGATGCCCATTTCAGAGCCATCACCCAGAAGGCGGATGAAGCTGGGCTGCTCTTCTGGCGTGGTGATGATCAGAATATCCTTGATGCCCGCCAGCATCAGAACCGAGATGGGGTAATAAACCATGGGTTTATCGTAGACCGGGACCAGCTGCTTGGATACACCCTTGGTAATGGGATATAGGCGCGTGCCAGAGCCGCCAGCGAGAACGATACCTTTCATAAAACCTCAGTATGGTAATGGAGCACTACGAGAGCTCAATTGGACTGCCAAATACCGCGCCAATCAATCCGACGAATGTCTGCACTTGATACCGACGTTATGAATAACATCATCAACGTACCCGCCTGAAGAACTGCCAGCGGGCATGCGAACATCCATGTTATGTAGCTAAACGCAATATTTGAGCGGCGCACTTTACGGGCGCATTCCCATTAGTCGCGAATGGTACCTGCCTTGATTCCCCACAACAAGGCTACTTGGTCATTATTATGTAACACTTGGGAGCTAAGATGCTGCGGCCTCCGGCTTACCTGCCTTCAGCCAAACAGCCAATCCGATTAACGGTACATATGCTATGGCAGTGGCCACGAGCCCATCCATATAGCCAAGTGCCACAGAGAATGCCCAAGGCATTAGCCAGCCTATATTGATAAGCAGGACGCCCAGCGTAGTCGCGCGGTGCGATTGAAATCGCCGTGCAGCGTACTGATAGGCATGGGTCCGGTGAGCTTCATAAACCTTTTGCCGTTGCATAATGCGACGAAGCAAGGTGAAGGTAGCATCGGCAATAAACACTCCGAGCAATATCAGCCATGCCCAGAACAGCTCGGGCGCATACAACGTGGAATGCAGCGCAAGTGCTCCCAGAGTGATCCCCAGAAAACCACTGCCTACGTCGCCCATAAAGATACGAGCAGGCGGAAAGTTCCAGCATAAAAAGCCACCAACTACCGCGGCTAGAACTAGCGGTGTTAACGCCCCGACCTCGTGCCCCACCAGAACATACAGCAAGGCACCACCGAGCGAAGCACAAATGGCTTCAACGCCCGCTATGCCATCAATACCATCCATAAAATTGAAAAGATTCAACATCCATACCAGGAAAAACGCCAGCAACAGGTACCCGGCCCACCCCAGATCCAAAGCGATGCCAAATACCAGTAATCTTGGCAGCTCGGGCAACCAGAAAAGAACCCAGGCTGCTCCGATAAAGTGAACGAACAATCTGAGTAGCACGCTGCTTGAGCCGTGATCGTCGCGGAAACCCATTATCGCTATCAGCAAACCGCCACCAAGAAGTCCGATCACGGAGGGCCAATCCGACCAACCGGTCAGCGCTAGCAATGGCAATACCAACAAGAAGGTCAGCACGATAGCAGCACCACCGCCACGGGGGGTCGGGATGGTGTGCGAGCTGCGTAGGTTCGGGATATCGATCAGGCTTCGGGCTACGGCATAGCGGCGCAGGATCCAGGTCAGCAAGGAGGAGACCCCAGCGAGTGCCAGAAGGGACAGCCATAATGTCATTGTTCTTTCGTCCTGAGAAAAGCGTCCGCAGCTGACTGCAAACCTTCAGTTAGCGCGACGGGTGGCTTCCAAGCCAGGGTTTCACGAGTATGGGTTATATCAACCTGGAGCGACGTGCAGAGCCTCTGAGCGACCGCACGTTTGCCCAAGATTGCGGCGGTGTATTCTAGCAAACTGGCTGGCACAGGCACCAGCCTTGGGGGCTTATTCAGCGCGGCGGCCATTTGCCGCAGCAGGCTGGTAGTGGATATATCTTCACCGTCGCTGACCAGAAAAACCTGGTTAGCTGCTGCTGGGTGCGTGATGGTTGTCACTATCAGATGGACAAGATTATCAAGCGCAAGGAGGCTGCGTTTATTGTGGATACTCCCCAGGGGTAAGGGTATGCCTCTGTTGAGCCAGCCCATCATGCTGCTGAAATTGCCTTTGACACCTGGGCCGTATACCAGCACCGGGCGAATGATGACGACCTCCATACCGGTTGCTTGTGCTAGGACGCGCAATGCCTCTTCAGCCTCCCACTTTGAGATGCTGTAAGGGTCAGAGGGGGCGGGCAAGTCTTGCGCGGTAAAAGGTGAACCGTCTTTGCTGGCTTCACCATTGACTTTAATCGAGCTCAGGAAGATGAAGCGCTTGACCCCGGCTTGAGCCGCTTGCCTGGCCAGGTTCAGGGTTCCGTCTACGTTGATGCGTCGATATTCGGCCAAAGGGTCTTTTGTGGTTTCATTCATCACGTGGACGCGAGCAGCGCAATGCACTACCACCGCTACGCCATGGAGGGCTTTGGACCAGCGCGTATCCGCATCAAGAGTACCAATGACGTGATGCTCTGCGCCTGCATGGGGGGCTGGGCGGCGGGAGCTGGAGCACACAGAATAATCAGGGGATGTAGCAAGTGTGGAGGCAAGCGCAGACCCTATAAAGCCTGTCGCGCCCGTAACCATAACCTTCATCACTACCCCACCATTATTATTTGATACTCCGCTACACGCTTCACCAGCACGAACCTGAAAGCGATATCAGCAGACGGAGGACAACAAGAAACATCGTTACAGAGGAGAGACATCTACAACGTTCAGAGCAGCGCCCACCACCCATCTGCGGGGGAGTCGGTTGCATTTTCCGGAATGGTACCATTCGAGGAATGTCTTGCCGAGCGACAATTACTTTCGCCAAGATAAGATCTCGCCATCATTTGCGATCGTGGCTCAACACCACGGTGCCACAGAGGGTCTGACGCTGCTTTCAAGCACTTCCTGGGGCTAACCTCGGATTGATTTACTGGGAATGGCATTTGAACGCGGGGTATAGATATGCAGATTTGCGCTTCTGAACCGGACAATGGATCCCCGCTTTCGCGAGGATGACGAGGGTGTGATCGGTGTGGTGGGTATGGTCGCTGTGGTGGCTGTGGTGGCTGTGGTGGGAGCGGCGGCCTCGCCGCGAAAGAGTCAGCCCCCACCTGTACCCCTTTCCAAGTTCTCACAAACCCCTTCGCGGCGAGGCCGCCGCTCCTACAGGGTGCCGCCGCCCCTATCGGGGGGTGGAGAAAGGGACGCCTTGTTAACTACGCTTCTTTGGCGGGCCAAAGCCGTCTGAACTGGTCACTACCTGCCCCACCGGTGCAGCGGGTTTACGCTTGGCGGCCGGCTTGGACTTGGGACGCTTCTTGCCTTCCTTCTTCTTGTCGTCCTTTTTCTTTTTGCTACCGACTGGCTTGCCAGACGATTTGGTCTTTTTCGGGCCTTTGTAGCTGCCGGGCAATTCCTTGACCACGCGGCGCTCAAACTGCCGGCGCAGGTAGCGCTCGATACTCGACATCAGATTCCATTCGTGCGGCGCTATCAGCGAAATAGCAACGCCCTCCGCCCCTGCCCTACCGGTACGGCCAACGCGGTGCAGGTAGTCGTCACCACTGCGTGGCATGTCGAAGTTGATGACCAGATCCAGCTCGTCGATATCCAGCCCGCGAGCGGCGACGTCAGTGGCGACCAGCACGCCAACGCTTCCTTGCTTTAGGCGTTCAATCGCCAGCTTGCGGTCTTTCTGGTCCTTCTCGCCGTGCAGTACGTAAACGCGCAGGTCCATGGCTCTGAGCACGCCATTGAGGCGGTCTGCCATAACGCGGGTATTGGTAAACACTATGGCCTTGCCGGGGCTTTCATTCACCAGCAGCCATTTGAGCAAAGCTTCCTTATGCGCCTGATCATCTGCTGCGATCACTTGCTGAGTGATGGCGGGCGTATCGTCACGCACTGTGCTGAGCTGCAGCAGGTGCGGGGTGCGCTGGACCTCCTCAACGACGCGCTTGAGTGCGGCGCTGCCTTTGGTGGCTGAGAAGAGCATGGTCTGGCGCTCTGGCGGGCAGGCGTTGGCCAGTTTCATCACGTCTTCAGTGAAACCCATATCCAACATACGGTCGGCCTCATCGAGGACCAGTACCTGGATGGACGACAGGATTAAGCTGTTTGCGGCCAGATGCTCGAGCGCGCGGCCCGGAGTGGCGATGATAATATCGGGGTTCTTGCGCATCTTCGCTGACTGGACCTTAAAGTCCTCACCGCCGGTAATCAGCTCGGCCTTGATAAAAGTGAACTTGGCGAATCGCTGTACTTCACTGAGTATTTGGCGGGCCAGTTCGCGCGTTGGCAACAGGATCAGAGCGCGAGGCTCGAGTGCCTGGCTGTCTTCTGTCATCAGCCGCTGCAGCAAGGGCAACACAAAAGCACCTGTCTTGCCGCTGCCGGTCTGGGCGATCACGTGCAGGTCGTTGCCCTCTATGGCCAGGGGAATGGCTGCTTCCTGAACCTGGGTCGGTGTGTCGAACTTGAGTTCTTCAAGACCTTTGAGCAGACGTTCGTGCAGGGCAAATTCGCTAAACAAGGATGCTTACCTCGGGGGACGGCGGTGATTGGGTTAATGGCGGGTAGTGTAACACCGTGGTGGCGTCGGTAAGGTCAAAATGGATTCCCGCTTTCGCGGGAATGACGGGTGGGCGGGAATGACGGGGGGTGGCGGGAATGATAAGGGAGCCGAAGGAGCACGAGCTCGGAGCATGGCTGGTAGGAGCGGCGGCCTCGCCGCGAAGGGGTTGGTCAAGGCGAGCAGCCACATCGAGTAGGGTGAGGCGTTGCCGCCCCATCCCTCTCACAG
>TARA_R110002111_G_scaffold102268_1_pt1 | contig 69531 bp, 68 predicted proteins | sample TARA_R110002111 | Tara Oceans TARA_R110002111 (sample SAMEA4397363) | marine metagenome | biome: Polar Biome; feature: [ZZZ] marine water layer (ENVO:01000295); material: water (ENVO:00002006), including particulate matter (ENVO:01000060) such as... | depth 199 m
TGACGCTGTCGCGTAATCCACGCGATCAAGAAACCTATGAGGCCGATGTTGAGCGGGTCGAAGTTATCTCCACCGAAGGCCTGATCAGCTGGAAGCCCGGCGACAGCGATTAATGCCGAACGCTTTATGCCGACGCCGCGAAACCTGCCGATTGTGCGGCAGTGACGACTTAGCCTTGGCGATCGCGCTGGCACCGACGCCGCCCGCTAATGCATTTGTCGACGATCCGGCGACCCAACAATCGACCTATCCGCTCGACGTCTTTTTTTGTAATGCGTGCACGCATGTGCAGCTTCTTGATGTCGTCGATCCCCGCGAATTATTTGAAAACTACGTTTATGTGTCCGGCACGTCGCCGGTCTTTGTCGCGCATTTCCGGCGCTACGCTGAGCATGTCATAGAATCGTATGCGCCGACCCACAGTGGACCTGCACGTGTTCTCGATATCGGCTCGAACGATGGCACGCTGTTGAGTTGCTTCAAGGACTTAGGCTGCACCGTGCTGGGCGTCGACCCAGCCCGAGACATCGCCGAAGCGGCAACGGCACGCGGCATCGAAACCGTGACCGACTTCTTCAGCCCAGATGTCGCGGCAAAATTGCGCACAGCGCAGGGTGCTTTTGACGTGATTACCGCGAACAACGTGTTTGCGCACGCGGACGACCTGGACGGCATTGCGGCGGGGATCGCTACGCTGTTAGCGGACGACGGCGTCTTTGTTTTCGAAGTGTCTTATCTGTTGGACGTGATCGAACACTGCTTGTTCGACACCATCTATCACGAGCACGTTGCCTACCATGCGCTGACCCCGCTGGTCGGCTTTTTCAAAAAGCACGGCCTGCATTTGATTGATGCCGAGCGCGTCGATACTCACGGCGGTAGCCTGCGCGGCACGGTGGCGCGCATAGGATCGTCGCACGACGTTAAGGGCAGGGTTGCCGAGCTGATCGCCTTGGAGCGTGCGTGCGGCCTAAACACGCTCGAAACCTATCACGCGTTTGCCGGTAAAATTGACAGCCTCCGAGACGCATTGACCGGATTGCTGACCGAATTGAAAGCCGGCGGTGCAAAGATTGCCGCCTTTGGCGCGCCGGCCAAGGCGACAACGCTGATGTATCATTTCGCCATCGGGCCTGAGCTTATCGACTTCGTGGTCGACGACAGTACCTTGAAGCAAGGACTGTTCACGCCCGGCTTGCATATACCCGTCGTGCCGTCGGATCATATGTATGATCAAAACCCGGATTATGTGGTCGTCTTGGCATGGAATTTTGCCGACGCGATCATTGCCAAACATCAAAAGTTCCGCGACAACGGCGGCAAGTTCATCGTTCCGATCCCCAAGTTGAAAGTGGTGTAATTCAATGGCCGACTATTTTATCGACAGCGATTTCGACGAAATCATTGAGGGGCTCGGCGCCGAAGTGCAGAAATTCGCCGGCAAAACCGTATTACTGACCGGCGGACGCGGCTTTTTGGGTCGCTATTTCTCAGAAGTTTTCCACCGCCTAAACAACACCGTGCTGGATAAGCCAGTGCGCGTGGTCGCGCTGGACAACCTGATCACCGCCGGGGAAGAAGGCGCGCAAATCCCCGATCTGAACGGTGTTGAGTTTATCAATCACGACGTCATCCAGCCATTCGATTGGAACGATGATGTCGACTATGTGATCCACGCCGCCGGCATCGCCAGCCCGTATTATTATCGCGCATACCCGCTACAGACGCTTGAAGTTGCAATCACCGGCACGCGCTTGATGCTCGAATTAGCTGAGCGGCACGGCGCCCGCTTCTCATTCTTTTCGTCATCGGAAATTTATGGCGACCCGGACCCGAAACACGTGCCGATGTCAGAAAGCTATCGCGGCAACGTCAGCTGTCAGGGACCGCGCGCATGCTATGACGAAAGCAAGCGGGTCGGCGAAACATTATGCTACATCTATCATACGCAGCAGGGCACACACACCAACACCATTCGTCCGTTCAACGTGTTCGGCCCGGGCATGCAGGAAACCGATTATCGGGTACTGCCGAATTTCGCCGCCCGCATCAAAGCCGGCCAGCCTTTGCAGGTGTACGGCACCGGCAACCAAACCCGCACGTTCTGCTATATCACCGATGCCATCGTCGGGTTTTTGCGGGTCGTGCTGATGGGGGTCGCAGGCGAGGCGTATAACATCGGCAATCCGCGTCCGGAAATCACCATGCTGGAGTTGGTCGAGCGCATCAAAAACATCCGCGGCGGCGATTTGGCCTACAACGTCATTGAATACCCCGACAGCTACCCCGCCGACGAGCCGAATCGGCGCGCCCCAGATATCCGCAAAGCACAGTTGCAACTGAAGTTTGCACCAAAAGTTGAGCTGGACGACGGCTTGAACCGCTTCCTGACCTGGTCCGATCAGGTCTATACCGGCCTCGCATGAGCGCAAACCCCGTGCGCATACCGGCTCTCCGCATCGGTGTGATCGGGGCTGGGCGCTGGGGGCGCAATGTTATTCGGACAATTCAATCCCTTCCCGGCACGCAGCTGGACGCCGTCGTTTCCAACAATCCAAACACTGCAGAGCTTGTCGGCGACAACTGCCGAGTGCATCAAGACGTCCAAAGCCTGCTGAACGGCGAAAAGCTGGATGGGATCGCCATCTGTACACCGCCGGCCACGCATTTTGATATCGCCCACGATATCTTAGATGCCGGCATTCCGATTTTTATCGAAAAACCGCTGACGTTTGACCCGACCCAAGCTGACACTCTGGTCCGCTTGGCGGCGGCAGTCGGCACATGGGGCATGGTCGATCATATCCATTTGTTCTCCGGCGCCTTCCAAAAGCTACTGACCGCGCTGCCGGATATCGGCGAGGTCACAGCAATAAAATCCATTGCCGGGAATGCCGGCCCGGTGCGCGCCGATGCCGATGTGCTGTGGGACTGGGGCCCGCACGATGTCGCCATGATGCTGAGCATCCTAAACGAACCCGTGCGCGCCGACAGCGAAACCAAATCGCTGCCGGGCGGTGCCGCCGAAGTCACTCTACGCATCATGTTTCCGGGTGATATTCATGCGACAGCCGTGCTCAGCAACGGACGAGAAAACCGAATTCGGGAATTCTCCGTCGAAGGCACCAAGGGCACGCTGCGCTATATCGACGGTGGGCCTGAACGCCGCTGTGTGTTAGAAACCCGCGAAAAGTCCAAAACATTGCTGGTTGAGGCCGCGAAGCCGCTGACAACAGCGCTGGGATCGTTTGTAGCTTGCATCCAAAACGTCACCCCACCCCTCAGCAACTTAGCCTTTGGCGCCGAAGTGGTAAGGATTCTAGCGGTCGCCGATGGCCGGGAAGCGCTTTAAACTTAGGCCCGGGCGCGATATACCCAAGGCCACGCATTAACTGCAACGTCGTTTGCCCGGCAAAGTGAACCCACGTCCATGAAAACGCTCAGTGTCGTCATCCCCTGTTTTAACGAAGAGGCCACCATCGCCACCGTGGTCGCCCGAGTCCGCGACGCCGACACGATGGGCTTGAAGCGTGAACTGGTCATCATTGATGATTGTTCGACCGACGGCACGCTGGCGGTGATCGAAGGCCTGGCGGCGGCCAGCGACGACATCAAACTGTGTCGCCATCATACCAACCAAGGCAAGGGGGCCGCACTGCGCACTGGCTTTGCTGAGGCCGGCGGCGATATTGTGCTGATCCAAGACGCCGACCTGGAATACGACCCGTCGGAATATGTCCGCCTATTAAAGCCGATCCTCGAACAAAATGCCGACGTTGTGTACGGCTCGCGCTTTAAAGGTGGCAGCAGTACGCGGGTTTTGTATTTTTGGCACAGCGTCGGCAATAAGTTCCTGACGTTGTTGTCGAACATGTTTACCGACCTCAACCTCACAGATATGGAGACCTGCTATAAGGTTTTCCGGGGCGAGATTGTGAAGCAAATCCAGATCGAAGAAAATCGTTTCGGATTCGAGCCTGAAATCACCGCGAAAATCGCCCATATGGAGCCGCTGCCCCGCATTTACGAGGTCGGCATCAGCTATCAAGGCCGCACCTATGCGGAAGGCAAAAAAATCGGCTGGCGTGATGGCGTACGCGCGATTTACTGCATCATCCGCTACAATATGTTCCGCTGATTGTTATCAAGGGGGCTTCCGGCCGATGCGGCTGACTGATCGATCCGCACCGAACACCATATCCAAGACGATGCCATGACGATGGATGCCTGGATCGGCGCTATGATCGCTTTGCTGTGCGCCGGGCTCGGCACGCCTTATGTCCGCCGCCGTCTTTTGGCAAAAGGTGTGCTGGACCAGCCCAACGAACGCAGCTCACACGCAACGCCAACACCCAGAGGCGGCGGCATCGCCGTGGTTGCAGCACTGACGCTGGCTGGCGGATGGCTGGTCTTCCGGGGTGCCGCGCCCACGGGCACCGTCTATATGATCATTGCCATCCTGATATTGGGCGGTGTGTCGTGGCGGGACGATATCAAAAGCCTCTCGGCGCGGATCCGGCTTGGCGCACAGATTGCCGTCGTCGCGTCAATAATCGTGATAGAGCCCGGCTTAATCCGAGATGCCCTCCCGTTTCTGCCAAGCTGGCTCGCGATCCCCGTCGGCGCCCTGGCGTGGCTTTGGTTCATAAATCTGTTCAACTTCATGGACGGCATCGACGGTATTTCGGGAATCGAAGCGATCAGCATCGCCGGCGGCATTGCCGTACTATGTATGATCGGCCAGGCGCCGATCGACGTGTTCGGCCCCGCCTTAATGATCGGTGCCGCCGCGCTTGGGTTCTTGGCCTGGAACTGGCATCCGGCGAAGATATTCCTGGGCGATGTCGGCTCGGTGCCGCTGGGCTTTGCGCTGGGGTGGCTGTTGTTCGAACTTGCCCGCGCAGGACAGTGGCCTGCGGCTTTGATCCTGCCCGGCTACTACATCGCCGATGCAACGATCACACTTTTACGCCGCCTGGTCCGGGGTGAAAAAGTTTGGGAAGCACATAAAAGCCATTTTTATCAGCGCGCGCATCAGCGCGGTCTTTCTCATGATCAAATCTCGACCCGTGTGCTTTATGCAAACATGGGTTTGATTGGCTTGGCCGTATTCGCCGCAATGGGTCATCCAGCATCAGCTGGGGTCGGCGCCGTGATCCTTATCGGCGTGCTGCTATGGCATTTCAGCACGACGCGCGGCAACACCGTAAAGGACGGTGCATGAAAATCCTTTTCTTCACCGAAAACTTCCCCCCCGAGACCAACGCGGCTGCGACGCGGGTTTATGAACGCGCATTGTATTGGGTGAAATGGGGACACGACGTCACCGTCATCACCTGTCAGCCAAATTTTCCGCAAGGCCGCGTTTTCGACGGCTACCAGAACCGCTTTTCCACCGAGATGATGGACGGCATGCGGATCATCCGAGTGCGCACATATATCGCGCCAAACCGGGCAGTGATAAAACGTGTGCTCGATTTTCTCAGCTACATGGTCACTGCGTATATTGCGGCAAAGCGCGAACCGGTGCCGGACGTGGTGGTCTCGACATCGCCGCAATTCTTTGCCGCCGTCGCCGCCTGGCGCTATGCAGCACAAGCAAAATGTCGCTATGTGTTTGAGCTTGGCGACCTGTGGCCGGCATCGATTGCAGCCGTCGGCGTCCTGCGAACAAACTTTTTGCTGCGCCTGATTGAGCGGTTGGAGCTTCGCATGTATCGCGACGCCGATACCGTCGTGGCGCTCACACAAGCATTTAAAGATAATTTGGTCGCCCGCAACATTCCCGCCAACAAAATTGCCGTCGTCATCAATGGAGTCGATCTGTGGCGTTATGCGCCAAGTCCCCGCGATCAAAACCTGGCAAATGAGCTCGGCATCAAAACGGACGATGTCGTTATCGGCTATATCGGCACCCACGGGATGGCGCACGCGCTCGGCAATATTTTAGATGCCGCCGCCAAACTGCGCGATCACAAGAATATCAAATTCCTGTTCGCCGGCGCCGGCGCCGAACGGGATGCACTAATGACGCGGGCAAAAACCGAGAAGTTAGAAAATGTAATTTTTCTGGCCTCGCAACCAAAATCACGAATGCCGGCTGTTTGGTCGCAATGCGATGTCGCCTTTGTGCACTTAAAAAATTCCCCGATATTTGCCGGTGTCATCCCATCAAAAATCTTTGAAGCCATGGCGATGGGCTTGCCTGTGTTGTTTGCAGGGCCGACGGGTGAGGGCAGCGAGATCGTCAAAGCCGCCGACGCCGGACCTGTGATTGGCGCTGAGAACCCCGATGCCCTTGCCACAAGTATCCTAGACTTGGCCACACACTCAGACGTGCGACGCAGATTTGCCGCGAACAGCTTGGCCGCCGCCCCAGCCTATAGCCGTGAGGCCCAAGCGCGAAAAATGATCGACGTGCTGGCCCATGTAGTTGGCAAAGGCGCCAAGTCATGAGGGTCGGCGTCACCGGTGCTAGCGGCTTTATCGGGCAGCATGCCACCAAGGCACTGCGCGACGCGGGCCATCACGTCCGCGCGCTGGTACGACGCGCGCCGGAAAGTGACATCCCTGGCGTTGACGATATCCGCCTGATCCCGAGCTTAGGCGCGAAGACGGATCACACCGCATTGTCGGCGGCGCTGGGTGGTCTCGACGTGATTGTCCATCTCGCCGCCCGCGTGCACATCATGCAGGGTGGCGACGAGACATCGTTTATGGACACTAATGTCGGTGGCAGCGTGGCGCTGATCGAAGCCGCCGCGCGCGCAGGCGTGCCCCGATTTATCTTCATGAGTTCGGTCAAAGCCGCCGGGGAGCGATCCGGCACGACGCCGCTCAGCGCATCTTCAACGCCGGCACCCGAAGACGCTTACGGACGCTCAAAACTCGCCGCCGAGCGGGCATTGCTTGAGATTGCACGAGCGCAAAACCTGCACCTTACGATCCTGCGCCCGACGTTCGTTTATGGTTGGCCTGCTGTAGGCAACTTGGGCGCGGTTGTCCGCGCACTGATGAGAGGCATACCACTCCCCTTGGCAGGTATTGATAACCGACGTGACATGATCTACGTCGGCAACTTGGCAGACGCCGTGACCGCTGCCGTCAGCGCCAAAACAATGGGCGACACGCCATATTTCCTGAGCGACGGTGACGCGATTTCGACACCGACGTTTTTTCGCCGCGTAGGGGTGGCATTTGCAAAACCGGCGCGGCTGTTTTATGTGCCGGTATGGATGTTGCGGGCACTCGGCACGCTGAGCGGCAGATCGGGTATGATCGACCGTTTGACCGAGTCGCTTGAGGTCGATTCCGGCCCGTTCCGCCGTGACGCGGGGTGGCAACCGGCCTATAACATGGATCAAGGCTTAGCCGCATTGGCGACCGACTATCGCAAGCATAATCAGGACGGAGATTAAAACGGCGTGACGGTGTTTCATCGCATATCGGGACGAGGTTTGATCGCATTCGGTCACGATATCATCATGGCCGGCCTGTCGTACCTGATCGCGGTATATCTCCGCGTCGGCGCCACAGATTATCACATCGGCACGGACGCTCTGATTGAAGGTGCGCTCGGGCTTGCGGCCATTGCCGCCATCGTACTTTGGATTTCAGGGCTTTACCGAGGTGTTTGGCGCTACGCATCGATCGACGATCTTGTCGCCATCACGCGCGCTGTCTCAATTACAATCCTGTTGTTCTTGGTCGTAATGTTCGCATGGTCGCGGATGGATATGGTGCCGCGCTCGGTCCCGTTCATCAATTGGTTCGTGTTGATGGCGATGTTGGGTGGGCCACGCTTTATCTATCGATTTTGGAAAGATCGCCGACTCAATCTGGCAACGTCGGGCGTTAGCGCCAACCGTGTCCCGGTATTGCTGATCGGCGCCAGCGACGGGGCCGATCAATTTATCCGTGGCCTGCGGCAAAGCGGTGACGCGATGTATCATGTGGTCGGCATTTTGTCGGATCAACTCGACCGGGTCGGGCGCACCATTCGTGGCGTGGACGTGATCGGGACCGTCGCAGATTTAGAAACTGTGATTGGCCAGCTCCGGCGCGAAGGTATCCAGCCGCAGCGCTTGATTTTAACCAAAGATGAAATCAAAGGCGCGCCGGTACGCGATTTATTGGACCGTGCCGCCGCACTGGGCATGACATTGGCACGGGTGCCAAAGCTGACAGACTTTCATGCGGCAGATAGCGACCGCGTGGCCGTGAAGCCGGTCGCCATCGAAGACTTATTGGGGCGCCCGCAAACGCCGTTAAGTTTGGGTGCACTGAAGGCCTTGATCGCCGGACGCCGTGTCGTCATCACCGGCGCAGGCGGCAGTATCGGCGCCGAATTGGTCCGTCAGATTGCTGCACTTACGCCGCAAAGTGTCTGCCTTATCGAGAATAATGAATTCGCGCTCTATACCATCGACCGTGAAATCGCTGAGGATTTTCCGACCCTTAAACGTCATGCGGTGATCGCAGATGTTCGAGACCGGACCCGAATTGATCAGGTGTTTACGGATCACAAGCCTGAGTTGGTGTTTCACGCCGCCGCCCTTAAGCATGTGCCGCTGGTCGAAGACAACCCCGCCGAAGGCGCGCGTACCAATGTTGCCGGCACAATGAACGTCGCCGATGCCTGTCAACAATGCGGCGTGCTGGCGATGGTATTGATTTCCACCGATAAAGCCATAAACCCAACCAGCGTCATGGGCGCAACCAAGCGTGCCGCCGAGATGTATTGCCAATCACTTGATCTCCAAAGCGGCGACGGATGCCGTTACGTAACGGTCCGATTCGGTAACGTCTTGGGCTCAACCGGATCCGTCGTGCCGCTGTTTCAGCGTCAGCTCGCAAAGGGCGGACCGCTAACGGTCACACATCCGGACATGACGCGTTATTTCATGACCATTCGTGAAGCCGTCGAATTGGTGTTACAAGCCTCCGCAACCGGCATTACCGAAAAACCGACGGACGGGCGGATTTTTGTGCTCGATATGGGCGAGCCGGTAAAGATCGTCGATCTTGCACGGCAGATGATTCGCTTGGCCGGTCTGGAGCCGGATAAAGACATCAAAATCACCTTCACCGGCATACGACCCGGCGAAAAGATGTTCGAAGAAATATTTCATGGTGGCGAGCCGACGGTTAAAACCGAACACCAGGGGCTATTGCTCGCGACCCCGCGGGTCGTTGCCCACGATACACTGGTTGACGCAATCACACCACTGCTTGACGCCGCCAAGGCCAGCGACAATGTGGGCGTCCGCCAAGAACTGCACAGCATCATCCCGGAATTTTCATTCCAATCCGAGGCGCCGCAAAAGCACGCGCAATCCTCTTAGCACAATTGATAGAATGACGATTTGAAAGGACCGACCACCCCCATGAGCGAGCCAAAAATCACCCGCGCTTTGATCAGTGTTTCCGACAAGACCGGCATGGTCGAGCTCGGCCAAGCCCTCGTCGATGCCGGGGTTGAAATTCTCTCCACCGGCGGATCAGCGAAGGCCTTAAAGGATGCCGGCGTGCCCGTGGTCGAAGTCAGCGAATACACCGGATTTCCAGAAATCATGGATGGTCGCGTCAAAACTCTGCAGCCGAAAATTCATGGCGGCCTATTGGCCGTGCGTGGGAACACCTCGCACGAAGCCGCGATGCAAACGCACGGCATTCAGCAAATTGATCTGTTAGTTGTGAACTTATATCCGTTCGAAGAGACCGTCACCAAAGGCGCTGCATTCGACGAGTGTATCGAAAACATCGATATCGGTGGGCCGGCGATGATCCGGGCGGCGGCAAAGAACCACGCCTTTGTGTCGGTCGTCGTCGATCCCAGTGACTACGGTCGCTTGATAGAAGAAATGACCACAGGTGGCGGCACGACGAGCGCCGCATTCCGGCGCGAGCTGGCCGCCAAGGCGTATGCGCGCACCGGCGCCTATGACGCCGCAATTTCAAGCTGGTTCGCAAGCGAACTTGGGGAAACCTTCCCAACCCGTACCGTGATGGCCGGCACCCTGAAACAAGTCCTGCGCTATGGCGAGAACCCACATCAAAAAGCTGCGTTTTATACCTCAAGCGAACAGCGCCCCGGCGTCGCGACCGCGGCACAGCTGCAAGGCAAAGAGCTTAGCTTCAACAATCTAAACGATACCGACGCTGCGTTTGAACTGGCCGGCGAATTCAAAAACGGCCCTGCCTGCGTAATCGTTAAACACGCAAACCCCTGCGGTGTCGCGACGGGTGCGGATTTGCAGACTGCCTATGCCCGCGCGCTCGCCTGCGACACGGAAAGTGCATTCGGCGGGATTATCGCGTTTAACGACACCCTCGACGCCGCCACCGCAAAAGACGTCGCCGAGTTGTTCGCCGAAGTGATCATTGCGCCGGCCATCAGCGATGAAGCAAAAGCGATTTTGGGCGCCAAAAAGAACCTCCGCGTGCTCGTCACTGGCGCAATGCCGGACCCAACCAGCGAAGGCATGACCGTGCGTTCGCTCGCGGGCGGCTATCTTTTACAAAACCGCGATGCGCTTTTGACGTCGGCAGACCTGAAGGTCGTCACCAAGCGTCAACCGACCGACGCTGAGATGGCAGACCTGATGTTCGCATTTACGGTCTGCAAGCATGTGAAGTCCAACGCCATCATCTATGCTAAAGACGGTGCCACGGTCGGTGTCGGCGCAGGGCAAATGAGCCGCGTAAACTCGTCCAGGATTGCCGCCTGGAAGGCCGCCGACGCCGCCAAGGTTGCCGGTGACAGTGACAGCTGGGCGATTGGGTCGGTGGTCGCGTCGGACGCATTCTTCCCGTTCGCCGACGGCTTGATTGCAGCCGCTGACGCAGGGGCTACGGCTGTCATTCAGCCCGGCGGCAGCATGCGCGACGACGAAGTCATCAAAGCCGCTGACGATAAAGGCCTAGCTATGGTGATGACCGGCATGCGGCATTTTCGGCACTAAGTGATATCCGTGCGACGCACCACCGAACAATCTATCCTCGCCATCGCCGACGCCGTAAAAAGGGACGGCGGTGATGGGGCGGCGTCGTCGCATTGGCGAAACGAGGGGGGTCTGTCTGATCACCCGATGGTCCAAGATCCTTTGAACTTCGATATGAGAACGGCTGACTCAACTGCGTTCGGGCCGCTCGGAGGCATTTCAGCAAAAACCAAATTGCACCACCGAATCGTTCATTGGTTGTTACAAATTCCGTTACGTGCGCTGGGTATCGGCCTTTCAGGCTTTGCCGGTGCGGATAAAATAGCGGCCAAGATCGCCCACGCACAAGGCCGAGCCTACGACAAAGATCTGCTCCGCCACACACTGACATTGGCGTTGCTGCAGCGCCATTTAGGCGGCGCATTGGAGCATGGCACCATTGCCGTCATCGGCGACGGCTTTGCCAATATGAGTGCACTTTTGCTGAGCACACATCCAAACGCCAAAGTGATCTTAATCAACCTACATAAAAGTCTTTTGTTTGATTGCGTGTTTTTACGAAAAGCGTTGCCCGACGTAAATATCAGCTTGGTGCAAACCGAGGGCGAGATAGCCGACGCTCTGGCGGCATCGGATGTGCAATGTATCGCCGTAGCGGCCGAAAATGCGCACCTGTTGGGCGCAGCACCGATTACACTCGGCATCAATATTTTATCAATGATGGAAATGGACCCGCCGGTGACCGCGGCTTATTTCAATCTTCTGCGCCGCGCACCAAGCGACAAGACGGCATTCTATTGCTGCAATCGAATTGAGAAAACTTTGCCGGACGGTACGGTGACACGCTTCGATACGTATCCGTGGGATGCAGACGACGAAATCATGGTCGATGCCATGTGTCACTGGACGCGCCTAGCCTACCATGGGCGCCCGCCGTTTTATTATCTCAGCAACCCGGTTCGTCATCGGCTGGTTTATCTGAAAAAATCAGACGCTTAGAGTTTGCCGGCGCCGCGCAGATGGCGCACGACGGAAGCCACGGCGCGCGCATCGCCTAGCGCATCATGGCTTGTAAAATCGACATCAATACCGAAAACCGTCGGCAAGTCTGCACTGAAGACATAGTCTTCGAGCAAGCCAATCTTAAGCATATACTGTCTTAGGTTTTCTTCGGGCGGCAGCACTGCCGGATGATCGACGCCGTTGATGTCGCAATTTTCAACGATCACCTCCCCATCACGCCCGAACGAAAGCAGCATGTCCGTATCGTCGCCGATGAACGCCACAAAACTGTCGAGAGCCTGTGCAAAGGTGACCGCATTTTGATCGAGGTTTTTCTGGGAAATACCTGTGAGGTCTTGGATATAATCGCTTAAGTCTGAGTTTATTTTCGGTCGCACCAAGCAGCAAAAGCTCTCGACTTCGTTTAAATCCGACCCCACGCCCGCATCTAATTTCACCGCACCGATCTGAATGATTTCGCGGTAGCGACCTGGCGCTTGGAACTTTTGCTCCAAAAAACCTTCCCAACTTGTGAATTCAGTGTCGTAGAGGACGAACTTGCCGCGGGTTGGAATCAGCGACATTGTTCCTCGCGTCGCTGGATCGAAAACAGCGGTGCCATAATTTTAGAACTTTCGATCACGGATCGTCTCGGGTGTCATTTTTTGCATGCGAAGGGATTGCGCCAGCATATGCATAATCGATTGGTGAGCATCTTCGATAACGCCGTAATTATCGCCGACAACGTGCACGTTCACATCCGCCATGGACGCACTCCGTCCACCAGAAAACCCGGTCAACGCCAACACTTTGATCCCATTATCTTTGGCCCAAGCCACCGCACGCACGACGTTTTCACTATCTCCCGACGACGACACCGTGATCAAAACGTCATCGGCATCGGCGAGCGTGCGTAACTGATAAACAAACACGTCCGCATACGAGATATCGTTGGCAATCGCGGTAATCGTTTCCATACCAGATACCAACGAGACCACGCGCGGCTTCACGTCGGTATCGGTCTGAATGCCCTTGAGGTGATCACAGTGCAGGTGATTGGCAATCGCTGCAGACCCGCCGTTGCCACACACATAGACCGTACGGCCGGCATCATACGCAGCAGCTAACAGCATTGCTGCCGCCGTAAATTGTGTGCGGTCTATGGACGCTAAAGCATCGCTGACGGCAGACGCGTATGCGTCCACAAAGCCGGCGGCATCTTTGAACGGGGTATCTGGAAATGTCATGGGCTTGCTATATCCCCTTTGCGCGCCGGGGGCAACCAAGCCGGCGAGCGCGGCGGGTCCGACTCAGCGCGCGTCCGGTGCAGCACGCATCGCCCACGCCAATAATATGGCACCCACGACAAAGAAAATAGGGATGACCGCCATACCGGCGCGTTGCGAGCCCGCCCACGCCGTCAACGCACCGACCAACATCGGTCCTAGAAATGCCGTCGCCTTGCCGGATAAGGCATAAAGCCCAAACATTTCATTGCGCACATCTGCCGGCGCAATCCGTGCCATCAAAGATCGGCTGGCCGATTGAGCGGGACCCACAAAGAAGCCCAGCATCAAGCCGGCAATCCAAAAGTACGTCACATCTTCGATCAACAAAACCGCAATGCCCAACACCGTCAGCGCGGCGAGCGAGATATAAATCACCCGCACCGGCCCCCATCGATCATCCAGCCATGCAAAGCCGAAAGCGCCCAAACCTGCAGTCACATTCATACCGATCCCAAAAACGATCAAATCGGCAAATGTCATACCGAATGTGCCGGCCGCATAAATCCCACCGAACGCAAACAGCGTATTCAATCCATCCGTATAGATCATACGGGCCAGCAAATATTTAAAAACGCCGGCGTGCCTGCGTGCATCTCTGAAGGTCTGGATCAACTCGTCCAATCCTTCACGGACCGCCGTGATCGTGGAAAGGCCCCGCGACGGCATATCACGTGTCAGCAAAAACAGCGGCAGGCTGAACAACGCCATCCATCCTGCGACAAACGGGCCGACAACCCGCAGATGTTCAGCGGCGTCTTTATCAAGGCCGAACATTGGCGTGTCGGTCTGCACAAACAACACCAACACTAAGGCCAGACATACTAAGCCACCAACGTATCCGGTACCCCATCCCCAACCGGATACACGACCCAAAAATTTGCTGGCAACCATGTCGGCAAGCATGGCGTTGTAAAAAACCATACCCAATTCAAAGGCAACGTTCGCACACGCCACCAAAACCAAGGCGGTCAACGCCATGCTGGGGTCGGGCAGAATAGTCCAAAGGGATACGCTGAAGGCGACACACGCGCACGTGGCAACAAACAGCCATGGTTTACGCCGTCCGCCACGATCTGCAATCGCCCCTAAAATCGGGCTCATCACCGCGACGGCAAGCGCGGAAAGACCCATCGCTTGACCCCACAACGCAGTGCCGGTCACAGAATCCTCGGCCACGCCTTCGGTGAAATAAGCCGCGAAGACAAACGTTATAATCACCGTCGGAAATGCGGAATTTGCCCAATCGTACAAACACCACGCCGCCACGCCTAAGCGCGAAGCTTCAGCGCCCGGCAAAAGATCCTGCTGTTTAGCCGGCGGCACCGTCGACCATCGTTCGCAATTGTCGGCTAGCAACCTGAATCATCGAGAGATCATTGACCTCAATATTCCAAAGCTCACCCAACATTTGATCGGTCGGCTGCACAAGTGCCGTATTTGCCGTGATCCAATCTTCGACCGCTTTTTTCGGCGTGGTTCCTTTTTTCGCCGCATCCAGTGCACGTTCGGCAAGGCGAAGCTGGTGACTGTAGATTTCCTCAACCAAGGCGGCGATGGCCAACTGCTGCCAGTGGCTATCGGCTTCCATGGATTCCGCCGCCGCGCGCAAACGGCCCATGCGGAACCGGGTACCAACCGCGAAGTACGCTTTTGCGATATTCAAAACATCCATCTTACGGCGCGTCGCTAAGCGTACAACATCGCAACCGGAATACAGGTTCACTAAGTTAGCGACCCGCAGCGCTAAGGCTTCCGGCACACCGTGATCGATATAAGGTCGACCGCGGGTTTTCACGTCATCGACATAATGCGCCGGCAACGTCGAAGACAGATCACCCGCCAACGTACGCATGCCATTGCGAAAAGCATCCACATGGGTACCAATATCCAAGCCCGGCTCACCATGACGCAGGAACCACAGCGTCACCCATTCTAACAAGTGATGACTGTCCAACATCATCGATGTTTGCGTTTCCGCCGGAACTTTGTTGTCGAGCTGCTCAATCGCAGACCACAGGGCCGGCATTTCAAAAACTTCATGCGCGATGAACCAAGCGCGGGTGATTTCCGCAACGCCCTTGCCGGTTTTCTCGCGCACCTCGTTGATGAAGCTACCGCCCATGCGATTGATCATCGCGTTGGTCAGTCGCGTTGCAATGATCTCGCGACGTAGGCGATGCTTGGAAATGTCATCGCGGTACGCTTCACGCAGCGGCGTCGGGAAATAATGCAGCAAGTCGTTAAACAGGTATTTGTCATCCGGCACGTCCGACGCCAGCAATTCGTCATACGTCCAAAGTTTAGCGTACGACATCAGCACGGCGATTTCAGGTCGATACAGACCGTGCTTACTGGTCGTGCGTTCGGCCATCGTCTCGTCGTCCGGCAGATATTCAACGGCGCGATCCAGTCGACCCGCACGCTCTAGGCTTTTCATCAAACGATGCTGGTTATCGAGCGCATGCGTACCACGCGAACGAATAATCGTGATCGCCTGACTTTGGTCATAGTTGTGACGCAGCACCAAGCCCGCGACCTCGTCGGTCATTTTCGCCAACAGCTTATTGCGCATCGGCTCTTTCAGGCGGCCTGATTTCACAGCCTGACCCAGTAGGATTTTGATGTTCACTTCATGGTCCGACGAATCGACACCCGCTGAATTATCGATAGAGTCGCTGTTGAGCCTGCCACCGGCTGCGGCGAAGTCGATACGACCCAATTGTGTCGCGCCCAAGTTGGCACCTTCGCCGATCACACGCGCACGTACGTCGCCACCGTTGATGCGGATCGCATCATTGGCCCGATCACCGACATCAGCCGCGGACTCGTTTGCCGCTTTGATGTAGGTGCCGATCCCACCGAACCACAACAAATCACATTCGTGTTTCAAGATTGCCTTCAACAAAACATTCGGCGCCACGGTATCGCTTTCAAGAGCAAACATCTCTTTGACTTGCGCAGACACCTTCAGCGATTTCGCGCTGCGGTCATAGATGTCGCCACCCTTGGACAGCAGGCGCTTGTCATAGTCGGTCCATGAAGAGCGGCCCATATCGAACAGACGCTTCCGCTCGACCCATGTTTTCGCCGGGTTGGGATCTGGATCGACAAAGATATGCATGTGGTTAAAAGCAGCAACTAACTTAATGTGCTTCGACAACAACATGCCGTTACCGAACACGTCGCCCGACATGTCACCAACGCCGACGCAGGTAAAGTCTTCGGTCTGTGTATTCACACCGATTTCGCGGAAGTGCCGCTTGACCGATTCCCAAGCACCCTTTGCGGTGATGCCCATTTTCTTGTGGTCATAGCCTTGGCTGCCGCCCGATGCGAACGCGTCGCCGAGCCAATGGCCGTACTTGATCGACACCGAGTTGGCGATATCCGAGAACGTCGCCGTACCTTTGTCCGCTGCGACCACCAAATACGGATCATCATCATCGCGACGCACGACATTCTTGCGCTGCGTAACGCGGTTGCCATCAATATTGTCGGTGATATCCAAAAGCCCAGACAAGAAAATTTTATAGCATGCAATGCCTTCTTCGAAGAACGCATCACGCCCACCGTCCGCCGGTGGGCGTTTGCAGACAAAACCACCTTTTGAGCCGACCGGCACGATGACCGCATTTTTGACCTGCTGCGCTTTCACCAAGCCAAGCACTTCGGTGCGGAAATCTTCCGGGCGATCAGACCAACGCAGGCCGCCTCGCGCCACCAACCCGAAACGTAGGTGCACGCCCTCGACCCTGGGGCTATAAACCCAGATCTCCCGAAACGGGCGCGGCAAAGGCATCTCTTCGACTTTGCGGGAATCAATTTTGAACGACACATACGATTTCGTATTGCCGTCTTCATCCGGCTGAAAATAGTTCGTTCGGAGAGTCGCGTCGATCATATTCAGAAAGCGACTGAGGATGCGATCTTCATCCGCGCTGGCGACGCCATCGAGTTTTTCTTTGTAGCGCGCGCGCAGTTTTTCCAGATCAGTGGCTTTTTTGCCCTTTGCCGGATCAAAACCAGCCATGAACATTTGCACCAACAACCTGGCAAATTCCGGATGCCGCGCAAGGGTTTGTTCCATGTAAGTCTGCGAATACGTGATACCGACTTGACGCAAATATTTGCAGTATGCACGCAGCACGACGATCTGACGCCACGCCAATCCGGCGCCAACGATCAATGCGTTAAAGCCATCGCTTTCCGCGTCCCCATGCCAAACACGGGCGAACGCGTCTTCAAAGACATCACGGCTGGCGGCTAAATCGATGTCGGCACCACTGCGGCTCTCAAGTCCAAAGTCGTGAATGACCAAGCGCTCAAAGCTGGCATCGAGCACGTGAACAACATGAGGACCACCTTCGTTGATGACCTTAAAGCCCATGTGTTCAAACACCGGCAAAACGTCGGAAAGCGCAATTTGCGTTTCTTGATTATAAAGCTTGAAACGCACGGTGTTGGCCGCGGTACCTTCGGGGCGATACAGGTTGAATCCGACCTCGCCTGATTTGTCGATGGCTTCGATCTTATCCAAATCGAACAACGCTTCGTCGGTGGTATATTGCGCTTGATAGGCTGGGCCAAATGCACGACCAAACCTGGCCTGCAATTCATGCGCGCGCGCTTCACCTTCACGGGGTACCAGCGCGTCCAACAATTTGTCGGCCCAAGATCGGGCAGCTTCGGCAATTTCAGATTCCAGAGCCTTAAGGTCAAGCTTCGGCACTTTACGGTCGGTCAACTTGACGATCATATGGACGCGCGCCAACGGCGAGTCACCCAGCTGCGTAAAGAATGCCGCCGCCTGACCGTTGCAGCCCGTCGCAAGAATATCTTGAATAACCCGCCGCAATTCCGTGCTGTAGCGATCGCGCGGCACAAAAACCAAGAACGACAAATAACGTTTAAAAGCGTCCGTGCGCACAAACAACGCGGTGCGTTGGCGTTCTTGCAGATGCAAAATACCGGTCGCGGTTTCTAGCAACGTATCTTCATCGACCTGGAACAATTCGTCGCGCGGATAGTTTTCGAGAATATTCAAGAGTGCTTTGCCATCGTGACTGTCACGGGTAAAGCCGGCGCGGTCGATGATGTTTTGCAAGCGTCGACGCAACAGCGGAATGTTACGCGGTGAAAGATTATAGGCGACCGATGTAAACAGGCCGACGAACAATCGGTGCGCAACGACCCGGCCTTTAGCATCGATCTTGTTGATACCGACCGCATCCATATGCACCGAGCGATGCACCACGGAGCGCTGATTGGTTTTCGTCACCGTCAACAGCGCGCCACGGGTCAGAGAGTCTGCGATTTCCGGAGACAGTGTGTCTTTCGCCTGAAATGATTCGAACACCGAGACGTCGGCATCACGTAATATCCCGAGACCGGAATCCCGGTCAACGGTGACCCGTGTCTTTTTGCCGGTACCGCTGACTTTATATTCGCGAAAGCCCAAGAATGTGAAGTGGTTGTCGTGCAGCCAGCGCAAAAGCTCGCGCACTTCCTGGGCTTCTTCGAGCAGAATACCCTTAGGCTCAATGTTTAAATCATCGATCACGGTTTCCATACGTTCGCGCATGGGGCGCCAATCAACGACGGAATACTGAACGTCACGGAGCACGTCGTGCAGCGCGGCTTCAATTTCTTTCAGCGCCGCGTCCGGTTGCTGCGTGATCTGAAAATGCATAAAGCTTTCCGACCGCGCATCGATATCAACATGGCCACGTTCGAGGATATCGATCACTTTGCCGGCCTTGTCGCGCCGGACTTTTAAGATCGGGTGAATGACCAGATGTATCGGCAGCTCGCGGCGCGTCAATTCAGACGAGATCGAGTCCACCAAAAACGGCATGTCATCGGTGACGATTTCAATCACGCTGTGTTCGGTCGACCAACCGTCACGTTTTTTCTGTGGCGTGTAGACGCGAATTTTGGCCTTGCCGGGTTTGCGCACGTCGCCCGTCGCCAGATGTGCGGCAATCAGACCGGCGATTTCAGTCCCGTCCATACCGCTGAGATCATGGTGGGGCACATGTTGCAGATAGTCCGAAACCGCGCCCGCAAGCCGCTTGCCTTTTTTGCCTTTGATCGATTTTTGCGCTGCTTTTTCGGCGGCCGCAATTAACGCCGCACCGCCACCGTTGCTTTTAGACATATTATCCTCCCGTCCCGGCTCCCCCCGGTCGTACCTGAAAGGCTAACGCATTCAGTGAACAAGGGGAAGGCAAGGCTTTATAACGCCTGAAAGGCAAGCAATGCAGGTCAAAAATGGACCGATAGGCTGATTGCGCCAAATCGGTCGCTGTCCGGTTGTTGATCAAACTCACGGGATCGCATGACATGGGTGAAGGCTATGCGCGCGGGCCCGTATATGAACGCAACGCCCGCATAGAAATCGCCGACAAAGGTTTTCTTATCGACGCTGTGGCTGTCGCGAAACGTATTACCGTCTAGGAATATGTTGCGCGCCACGGCGCGACCGTCGACGCCGGCAAACATGTACCAGGCAAGACCATCGGCCGGATTGATCGCACCAAACCCAGATGCGTTGGGCCTGATCAACGGCGGTCCGTAATCGATATCGAGCTGTTGGCCAAATCGGACCGTCGCGCCACCATTGGCATGCGTATATACATTGCCGAGCGTGGCGCCGAGATGAGGAATAGCATCAACCTCAAAACCTGAGAGTTTATAGGCTCGGTGCCGCCATTTACGCTCGCCGATCAGGTTGATGCCGGGCTCATCCTTAAGCTGATTGTCCCAACCCTTATTGGTCGCGACGTTGATCAGCTTGTGAAATCCGTTTTGCACCTGCCGACCCAAAGCCGACGGCCCGACGACCCCAAACTCTACCGCCATGGTGTCCAAGGTTTCAGTGTAATGTTCACCGAACCCTTCACCGGTTTCTGCGTTCAAGGATGCCGACAAGTAAAGCCAGCCCGCATACGGCCTATCATCTTGTATCAATGTGCGCCGTTCGGTATCGGCCGGCGTGTAAACATTATGTCCGAGTGCGAGCCCAAGACGGCCATTACGCACATCAGCCAGCGGATAGAGAAATTGCAACGTATCGCGCAGCATCGGAATATCGGAGCCGTCCTCAGCATCCGAAACCCAGCCAAGCCTAAATCCGTTCGAATAATTCCGATCGGTGTTGGCGATACGGTCGTTCTCGACGTTCACCGTCCAAGTGCCGGCAACGGCAGCGAACGGCGTGCACATCAGCACACCGAAAACCGTAATCAAGAATTTAAGAGGCTTATGCTTCATCATACGCTTTCATAGCGCGGATCTGTGCAACACGGAAGAGGTGCGTTAGCCTGCGGCTAAAATTTCCGCAACCGGCATTGGCCGTGCAAAATAATATCCCTGCATACGGTCAACGCCACAATCGGTCACAATGCGGGCGTTTTCTTCGGTTTCGATGCCTTCGGCGATGACTTTGATGCCGGCGCCATGAAAAGTACGCGTAACGGCTTTGACCATTGCTAATCGATCGTCATTGGGCGTTAAGTTTGATGTTAAAACTTTATCTAGCTTCACAAAGTCAGGGTTCAACGCAATAAACGTTTCAAGATTGCTATGTCCAGCGCCGAAATCATCAAGCGCGATACGGAACCCGGCATCGCGATAAAAATTTACGATGCCCCGCAGATGGTTCAGATCATCAATACGCTGGCTTTCGACGATCTCAAACACCACCCGCTCGGGGGCGAGATTGTTTTCCTTGGCAGCTTGCACGGTGGTGCGCAGACACACCGCAGGGTCATAGATCGAGCCCGGCATAAAATTGATAAAAACATCTGTCCCGGCAGGCAATTGCGCAGCCGCTTCAACGGCACAGATCCGCGCAGCACGATCAAGATTAAAGAACACCCGAGGGTCTTGCGCAGACTCAAATAAAATGTCGGGCGAGATTAATTTACCGTCCTCATCAAGACCGCGAAACAAGAATTCATGCGCGACCGTTTGACGTCCGCGATCAACCGAAACAATCGGCTGTGCATACGAGACGTATCTTTTCTGATCCAAAATATCGATCAGCCAATCGCTATGCACCCGTTGTAGTGCACTGGCAACGGTCATTACATTGCCGAAATCACCAAGCGAGGGGTTCTCAGCTGTGGTGATCAAGATACGCGTATCGCCGACTTCAAGCTTGGTCAAAAGACCGCTCAGCTTTACCAGAAGGCTTGATGCATCATCTGTTTCCAAGCGCAGGCAATTTTCCGCAGAAAGATTTTCAAACGCGATTTTTTGCGCGTCAAAATACTTTGCGATTTTCTGCAATGTATGTCCTTGCGGCGGCCATATAAAAATAAAGTCTTGAGAAGATAGTTTGTCGGGAAGGGTGCAATATTGGCAGGCCATAATTACGATTATTCACTTTTCTGGTGGCCGATCAAACTAAACGTTAAAATATATCATAATCAATTTAATTCGCGTTATGCGGAATCATATATTCCATGTTCGCGAGCAGACGCTGCACCATCATTTTGGTCAAATATAGACCGAATTCGGGGTTGGCCGCGTACAATTCAAACACTTTGTCTTCAGTCAAAATCATGAATGTACAATTGTCGACACACCGCACAGTCTGCGTTCTTTTTTTATCCGGCGTAAAAAGCGCAATTTCACCAACCAGATGTCCAGGCGTGACATCGACATTTAACTCAGTGATCCGCGCATGCCCTTCCAATAAAAAATAAATCGCTGTCGCCTCATCACCGGTTTGAAACAGCACACTTCCTTTGGGGTAGAACGTCCGCGTCATAAAAGGCAAAAGCCCATGCGGATCAAACGATGCATGGGCCAATGCATGCAGGCGCCGCTTAAGTATAATCGCTTGATACAATCGAAAAGCGTTCAACGGCAAAAGCGCGCCGTGCAACAGCGCAATGTTTCCGAGATCCGCGCTCAGGCCATAGCTAAGAAAGGCAACGTTGCCGACAATACCGACCAAGCGAAGCGCGGTGATCGTCTTCATCCAAAAAGTCGCGAAGATAATCCCCGACGCAACGTAGCCTAAGACTTCAATCCAATGCAGAACAATCCAATCCACGTGTTTTACTCGCGTCGTCGAAATGCTTTGATCATAAAAATCTACGCCAAACGCATAAGGGGGGATTATTGCGGCCTAAAAGGTGATGTGCCTTTTAGGTAACACAACAGAAATTGACAATTGCACTATTCTTTTTGATCAGCCCCGAATGGGGCCGAAAAGAATGGAGCGGGCGATGAGATTCGAACTCACGACTTCAACCTTGGCAAGGTTGCGCTCTACCCCTGAGCTACGCCCGCACCTGAGGTAAACCTCCGGCAGGGCCGGAGCGGTCGGATAATACGCATCACCAACTTGTTTTCAAGGTCGAATTCACGTTTTTTCTTGGCGACTTAATACAAAGCTACCGCTTAGCGTCATATGTGCGCCCTACATGTTCAATATTTCAGCCCCGGCGGGGGCTTTTTATACGTCTGCAGATCAAATTTTATCTGCCGCAACATATTAATACGCCCGTGCTGGGGGTTGCCGGACAGCATTCCGTCGTCCATTTATAAAAGAATAAATCACTGTATTCACGAAGGCGCCCAAAGGGGCGGGAGAGATCAGATGGAGTTTAAGCTCAATCCGGACGGCAGCATGAATCCGACGCAAGGCAATCCTTCGCAAGGCACCGGCGCACTGACAGCCCCAGCGCGGCCACCCGAACCTACAGCAGAAATCGTCATGGACCCGCACGCACCTGATGGCATCAATGCCAAGCCTGTCGGCGGCGATGTAATCACCGAGACCGATACAAACCGCTTCATGCAAGACGTCATTGAAGCGTCAGCACATGTGCCGATCATCGTCGATTTCTGGGCCCCTTGGTGCGGTCCCTGCAAACAAATGGGCCCGCAGCTGGAAAAAATCGTCCGCGAAGCCGGCGGCACCGTGCGCATGGTCAAAATCAATGTGGATGAGAACCAGGAATTGGCAGCGCAGATGCGTGTTCAGTCGATTCCGGCGGTCTACGCTTTTAAAGATGGCCAACCGGTCGATGGCTTTACAGGTGCCGTGCCCGAGAGCCAACTACGTGCATTTGTCGAAAAACTGACCGGTGGCGCCAAAGGCGGCCTGGAAGCGGCCTTGGATGAAGGCGACAAAGCGCTTGCTGAGAACGACACTGAGCTTGCCTTGGCCTTGTATCAAGAAGCACAAGCTCAAAGCCCGGAGAGCGAGCGCGCCGTTGCCGGTATCTTGCGCGCCATGGCAGCGAGCGGCGACCTTGAGGGCGCGCGCAAGACCGCCGATGCACTGCCCGAAGCTTGGAAAATGAAATCCACCATTGCGGCGGCTATTTCGACAATCGAGCTTGAAGAAAATATTGAAGACGCCGGCGATATCGCCGAATTACAGGCAAAGGTCAATGCCGATCCCAAAGACCATCAAGCACGCTTTGATTTAGCCCTCGCATTGTATGCGGCGCGCAAAAACGAAGAAGCGATTGATGCCTTATTGGAGATTATCGCCCGGAAAAAAGATTGGAATGACGGGGCTGCGCGCGAACAGTTGATCAAGATTTTCGATGCCTTGGGGGGCGCCCACGAGTTAACGGTGAGTGGCCGACGCCGCCTATCGTCGGTCTTGTTCTCATAAATCAGGGGCCCGAACTATGGTCGAACGTCCCCGCTATACGACCGTTGAAATGCTGCCGACCGACTTAGCCGTATTTCCGCTTCCGGGCGCCTTGTTGCTGCCGGGTGGGCAGATGCCGCTGAACATTTTCGAGTCGCGTTATCTGAATATGATCGAAGACGCGCTGGGGCACGGGCGATTGATCGGCATGATTCAGCCATTCGCCGAAAAGGACGAGCGGCAGATCCCCGATGGCACCGCGCTTTATGAGGTTGGATGCGTTGGCCGCATTATCCAGTTCACCGAGACCGGTGACGGGCGATATGTGATTTCCCTACAAGGGGTTTGCCGTTTTCGTGTGGGCAAAGAACTGACGGGCGTCGACGGCTACCGCCGGATACGCCCGGATTATACGCCTTATCTTTCAGACCTTGAGGTCAAAACGCTGGCATCTGACGGTACGCTTGAAGATCGCGAAAGCCTGCTTGCCGCAATGAACCGGTATTTCGTGCTGAAAGGGATCGAGGCTGATATAGAGTCCATCGAAGGTGCCCCAGACGGGGTGTTGGTGACATCGCTGGCCATGTCATGTCCGTTTGGACCCGGCGAAAAACAAGCGTTATTGGAATGTGCAAACACACTTGAGCGCGGGCGGCTACTCATCAGCATGTTTGAATTCGCGTTACACGAAACCGGCACACCGTCATCTGATATGCGCCAATAAATAATATAAGTACGTGATTTAAATTTTCCGCGGGAGACACCCATGAACACCACCGAAGTCGACCCCAAACTTTTGGAAATCCTAGTTTGCCCGTTGACCAAAGGGCCGCTGCGCTATGACCGTGAACACCAAGAGCTGATTAGCGACAAAGCCGGGCTGGCGTTTCCGATCCGCGATGGTATTCCGATTATGCTCAGCGATGAAGCCCGCGAAATCGACGAGCACACCGCCCCAAAGGCGGACAAATAACCGTGGCCGATACCTTCAGCCAAAAACACCGGCCCAGCGAAATCCGGCTCAAGCGCGAAGAAAAAATTCTGGAAGTAGATTTTGAAGGCGGTGTCACCGTTGCCTTACCGGCTGAGTTGCTGCGCGTCGAGAGTCCGTCCGCCGAAGTTCAAGGCCACGGGCCCGGGCAGAAAACCATTATCGCCGGGCGGCGCCATGTCGGCATCATGGGTGTTGAGCCGGTCGGCAATTACGCGGTGCGACTTAAATTTGATGACATGCATGACACCGGTATATTTTCGTGGGATACGCTTTTCGACATGGGAGCCCACAAAGACGAATTATGGAGCGGCTACCTCGCGGCGCTAGAAGAAAAAGGCCTCAGTCGAGATCCATAAAGTGCGATGCCAAACGTGAAAAATTTATTCGGCAGCGCGTTGCATTAGGCGCGGCAAATCACCGCTCAACCCCATTGCTGAACGCATCAGCATTTTTTTCAAAGGCGGGATGCGATTGACCGCGGCCAGACCGGCATCACGGGCCATGCGGATCGGCGTGACATCATTTGAAAATAGGCGATTGAGGCCATCGGTGACGGCAAGCATCAACGTGTTGTCGAAACGCCGCCAGCGTTTGTAGCGGGCAAGCACAGCCGCACTGCCGATATCTTGGCCAAGTCGGCGCGCATCACTGAGCACATCGGTCAACGCGGCGACGTCGCGGTATCCCATATTCAAGCCTTGGCCTGCGATCGGATGCATACCGTGATCCGCGTCCCCCACCAGGACCAAACGCTCGGCCACCGCCGTCTCGGCAAATTGCAGGCCGAGCGGATGGCAAAACCTCGGCCCAACAACCTCGATCTCACCCATGAAATCGCCGAAGCGGCGCGCCAGTTCGGTCAAAAACGTACGGTCATCCAAGTTGACCATGGTGCGGGCATGTGCCGCACGCTCCGTCCAAACGATGGAAGACCGGCAACCGGGCTTCGCCGCCGTGCCTTTCAACGGCAAAATTGCAAACGGACCCGCAGGCAGAAAATGTTCATGTGCGACAAAGGCATGAGGATGCTCATGCTCAACCGTACAGACAATCGCTTCTTGCGGGTAGCGCCAGCCGGTGACGCGAATACCGGCATCCTTACGCACACCCGAGCCGCGCCCGTCGGCAGCAATAGCGAGCGACGCGACAACTTCGGAACCGTCGCTGAGCACGGCACGCACGCCACTGCGGTCTCGCTCAAGAGTCTCGACGCGGTTCGGCGCCACAAACTGAATGTTCGCATCCGCCGCCACCGCAGCCAACGCCGCCAAACGAATATGTCGATTTTCAGCGAGGTAGCCGAGCGGGCCGGCACCAACATCTTCGTGATCATAATGCAAATAGAGCGGCGAGGCCCCGTCGGCGACGCGGATATCTAAGATCGGCGAAACCTGATCGGCCAAATGCGGCCAAATATCCAGCGCACGCAACAACCGCTTCGACGCCGCTGCAATTGCCGACGCGCGACCATCGAACCCGGCCTGCGTGACTGTTTTTGGATCTTCGCCGTCAATCACGGTGACGGATAGCCCCGCATGCGACAGCGCGCGCGCGGCAACGGCACCAACCAAGCCGCCGCCAATCACCAAAACATCCGAACGTTGCACGTTTGTCGTCATCTATTTTCTCACGAGCGCTGAATGAAGGCCCCTTTTACGTGCTCCCTCCGAGCACCGCTGTCCAGGGAGAAGTTATGGTGTTTTTTGTGCTTATTTTTTAAGCACGGCTAAATTTTGGGCAGAAATATGGCGCGAATATGACGTTCCCGATCATTCCACTTTTGCATTATTTCTGTCAACTATCTGATTTTAAAGTAACTATTTGCACCAAACGAATCTGGCACGGACCTTGATAGAGGGGGAGCGCGGCCCACATGGGCCCCCGTATACCCCAATGACGGTCGTCGAGCGGTTTTTACCGCTGTGGCGTCGTTAAACGCAACTGAAGGAGAGCGACATGAAAATGATCATGGCGGTCATCAAGCCCTTTAAACTCGAAGAGGTGCGCGAAGCACTTACGCCTCTGGGGATTGAAGGTATGACCGTATCCGAGGTCAAAGGTTTCGGCCGGCAAAAGGGCCAAGCTGAAATCTATCGCGGGGCGGAATATCAAGTGAATTTCCTCCCTAAGGTCAAAATCGAAATCGCCTGCGTCGACGATCTCGTCGAGCAAGTTGTTGAGACAGTGCAGAAGACAGCCATGACCGGCAAGATCGGTGACGGCAAGATTTTCGTCTGCTCGCTCGACAAAGCGGTCCGTATCCGCACCGGCGAGACCGATGCGGAAGCTCTTTGAGAGGGGTCGAACGATGAAAAAAATGATTAAACGCGTCTTGCCGTTCGCCGTCATGTCGATGGTGATCGCGGGCTTCGCATCCACGGCAAAGGCCGAGGTTAACGGCGAAGTACAATACATCTTCAACACGCTGAGCTTTATGTTCCATGGCGTGCTGGTGTTCTGGATGGCTGCTGGTTTTGCCATGCTCGAAGCCGGTCTCGTGCGTTCGAAGAATACCACCATGCAGTTGCTCAAGAACATCTCTTTGTTCTCGGTCGCTGCGATCATGTACTTCCTCATCGGCTACAACGTGATGTACGCTGGCGTTGACGGTGGTTACATCGGTACGTTCTCATTGTGGGGTCAGCCTGCAGGTGAAGCCGAAGGTGCCTTCGAAGCCGGTGGCTATGCAGCCTCTTCCGACTGGTTCTTCCAGATGGTGTTTGTTGCTGCAACCGCATCGATCGTTTCCGGCACCTTGGCTGAGCGCATCAAGCTTTGGCCGTTCCTGATCTTCGTCGTCGTGTTGACCGGCGTGATCTACCCGATCCAAGGTTCTTGGACGTGGGGCGCTGGTTGGTTGTCCGACATGGGCTTCTCCGACTTCGCTGGTTCCACGATCGTGCACTCGGTCGGTGGTTGGGCGGCTTTGGCTGGCGCTATCATCTTGGGTCCGCGTCTCGGCAAGTATTCGGCTGACGGTCGCGTCAACCCGATGCCGGGTGCAAACCTACCGCTCGCAACGCTCGGCACGTTCATCCTGTGGATGGGCTGGTTCGGCTTTAACGGTGGTTCGCAGTTGGCACTGGGTACCGGTGCAGACGCTATTGCGATCTCCAACATCTACATCAACACCAACACAGCAGCTGCAGGCGGCGTCATCACCTCGATGATCCTGTCGCAGATCATGTTCAAGAAAGTTGACTTGACCATGGCGCTGAACGGCGCGCTGGCCGGTCTGGTTTCGATCACCGCAGCTCCGGACGCTCCGTCCCTGCTGCAAGCGGTCGCAATCGGCGGTGTCGGTGGCATTTTGGTCGTGATCTTCATTCCGCTTCTCGACAAGCTGAAGATCGACGACGTTGTTGGTGCCATTTCGGTCCACCTCGTGGCCGGTATCTGGGGCACGATGGCGGTTCTGTTCACCAGTGAAAGCGCCACATTCACCACCCAGCTGACCGGTATCGTTGCAATCGGTGCGTTTGTGTTCATCGCAAGTGCCATCGTTTGGATGATCTTGAAAGTAACGATCGGCATTCGTGTCGATGAAGATGCCGAACATGCAGGCCTCGATACCAGCGAGCTGGCTATGGAAGCTTACCCAGAGTTCGGTAAGGGCTCCCAGACCCTCTGATTTCTCTCGAGATCAGACGGTTCTCCCCAGAAAGCCGGGCGGCATAATCCGCCCGGCTTTCATCTTTTTAAGATCATCCCGAAACGCCCCTCAACATCCAGCGAATCGAGCAAGCGAATCCGAGGGGCTGCCCAAAGCGGCTTCTAAGCGCTTTCGTCTAACCCCCCGATATTTAGTGGTTAATTCACGTTAACACAGCAAGAAATTCGCCCAGCCCCCAGACATTCACGAGACATCATCGACGTTAACCTTCTGTCAATACTTCGGGGCGTACCACCAATGTATGACAGTCCTCAGATCCCACGCTGGCGGGAAAGCCGCCGACCCATTCCTGCCGATCGCCGTCACCGACGCCTTAAAGCGTCGCGCATGGCAGGGGCTCGGTTTAGTCTTGATCGGTATGGCCGCCATTTTGGGCGCCGCATTATTGTCTTATGCGCCGGGCGATCCCTCATTGAACAGCGCCACCGATAACCGTGCCATCAATATCGCCGGCCCTTGGGGTGCGTTGTTTGCAGATCTAACGTTACAAATTATTGGTTACGCGGCGCTTTTGGTGCCGAGTGTCCTTGCGGTATGGGCGGCAAAGATCTTAACCCACGGCACCTTGGCGCGCCCGGGTGGCCGCCTCGCATGGCTTATTTTAGCCGTTATCGCCGCATCCATCGCCTTGGCCGCACCGAGCACACCGAACGGCTGGCCGCTTGCGGTTGGGCTTGGCGGCGTCGCGGGCTCGCTGGCCCTTGGCGAAATGGCTGAATGGGCAGGCCGCATGGGCTTGCGGGATGTAACCGTCTGGATCGCGACCGGCGCCGGCGTCGTCGCATTTATTGCCGCCATCATTTCACTCGGCATGCGCCCGACGGACTGGATGAATGCCGCCCGCGTCATTTGGCGCGGCACCAAACAAGGCGCGCACTTGGTCCGCGATACGGCACACGGTATTCGCTCACTCAGCACACAAGCGCATGACGTAAGCCTTCGTCTTCGTAATCGTTTTCAAGATGCCAACGCCAAAAATGTTGATGATCACGACGATATCAACGAAGACGGCTATACGGCTTACGAAGATGTGCCGGAACAAGGTGGTGCCTTGGATGCCGTCTTCCCCCGTGCAAAAGCGCCCGAGCCTGTCGTCGCCCCGCGACCGAAGCGGGCCAAGACTGGTCGTCAGGCCGAGGCGCGCCGCCAACATAAACTACCGCTTAGTAGTGATGATGAGAGCGCTCAGCCACCACTCGAGCTTTTGGACCTGCCCATCGTCGCGCCAGCCGAAAGCCGAGAAAGCCGCGAAGCGCTGCAGCAGAACGCACGCTATCTCTCGACCGTGCTCGAAGAATACGGCGTTAAAGGTGAGATCGTTAAAGTCCGACCGGGCCCGGTGGTGACACTGTATGAACTTGAACCCGCACCCGGCACCAAAACGTCCCGCGTGATCGGTCTTGCCGATGATATTGCACGGTCGATGAGCGCGGTGTCTGTCCGCGTCGCAACCGTGCCCGGCCGCAACGTTATTGGCATCGAGCTGCCGAACGCAAACCGCGAAACCGTGCATTTGCGCGAACTTTTAGGGTCCAGCGATTTTGAGAAGACCAAGGCCGAATTACCGCTGGCACTGGGCAAGGACATCGGCGGCGGGCCGGTCACCGTCGATCTGACAAAGATGCCGCACCTTTTGATCGCCGGAACCACCGGGTCGGGTAAGTCGGTCGCCATGAACACAATGATCTTGTCGTTGCTGTACAACCAGCCGCCCGAGCGCTGCAAGTTCATCATGATCGATCCGAAGATGCTTGAACTTTCGGTGTATCAAGATATTCCGCATCTGTTGACACCGGTCGTCACCGACCCGACCAAGGCTGTGGTTGCGTTGAAATGGGTCGTCCGCGAAATGGAAGACCGCTACCGCGCCATGAGCCAGATGGGTGTCCGCAACATCGCCGGCTATAACGCGCGCTTGAAAGAAGCATCGAAAAAAGGCGAAAGCTTGAGCCGTAGCGTCCAAACCGGTTTCGATCACGAAGGTAAGCCGGTGCACGAAGATCAACCGCTGCCGATGGACGCACTACCGTATATTGTCGTCGTCGTCGACGAAATGGCGGACTTGATGCTGGTCGCCGGCAAAGACGTCGAAGCCGCGATTCAACGCTTAGCACAAATGGCCCGTGCCGCAGGTATCCACTTGATGATGGCAACGCAGCGCCCATCGGTGGACGTCATTACCGGCACCATCAAAGCTAACTTCCCAACCCGTATCAGCTTCCAAGTGACGTCTAAGATCGACAGCCGCACGATCCTTGGCGAGCAGGGCGCGGAACAATTGCTGGGCCAAGGCGACATGCTGTATATGGCCGGTGGCGGGCGGATTTCTCGCGTGCACGGCCCGTTCGTGTCGGACGAGGAAGTCGAACGCGTGGTCGGCTACCTAAAAGAACAAGGCCAGCCCGATTATCTGGAATCAATCACCGAAGATACGGGCGAGCCAATATTCGGCGAGGCCGGCGGCAGCGCTGGCGGCGAAAACCACGACGAACACTATGACCAAGCCGTTGCCCTGGTCGCCCGCGAAGGCAAGGCATCGACCAGCTTTATCCAGCGGCATTTCCAGATCGGCTATAACCGGGCCGCCCGGATCGTCGAGATGATGGAAAAAGAAGGCGTCGTCAGTGCCGCCAACCGGGTCGGCCGTCGCGAAGTACTGATCGGCGATCATTGATCATTGTTGGTGCTGCACACCGCCTTTACCTTGCCACAATATGCGCTTAGAAACGCGGTCATGAGAGCTTTGATCGCCACCTTCTTCGCCGCATTTTTGCTGCTGCCATCAAACACTGCAGCGGCGCTGCAAGCGGTACCGCTGAATGCGGAACAGCATACGCAGCTGAAACGCGTCAGCGACTATCTGGACGAGATCAATACGCTGCAAAGCGGATTTTTACAGATTTCTTCCACCGGTGAGACCGCAAACGGCACCATCCTTTTGTCGCGCCCGAAGCATCTGCGGATCGAATACGATCCGCCGACGCCGATCTTGATCATCGCTAACGGTGAGTACCTGAGCTACATCGACACCGAATTACAACAGGTCAACCACATCCCCGTCGACGACACACCGGCAGCATTTTTGCTACGCGATGATTTTTCATTCACCGGCAAAGATCTAACAGTGACAGATTTTCAGCGCGCCGCGAATACAATCCGCATCAGCATCGTCAAAACCAGCGACCCGCTGGCCGGCGAGCTGACGTTGGTGGTGTCGGAAAATCCGATGCAGTTGCGCAAGTGGTCAATTGTCGATGCGCAGGGCATCACCACGGACGTGACGTTGCTCAACCCACGCTTTGGCGAGCCCATCGCCGATGATCAGTTCAACGCCAATTTTCTGAAATTCGATCTGACGCGCTAAGCGCCCGCCGATCACGGGATCAGCTTGTAACCGCCGGGCTCAGTCACCAATATTTTTGCGTTTGATGGATCGGCTTCGATTTTTTGACGCAATCGATACACATGGGTTTCCAGCGTGTGCGTGGTCACGGCGGCATTATACCCCCAAACCTCATCCAAAAGTTTTTCCCGTGCCACCGGTTTGTCGCCGGCCCGAAACAAATACTTAAGGATCGCAGTTTCTTTATCGGTCAGGCGCACTTTGCGCTGGTCCGCTTCGCGGACCAGCAATTTATTGGCCGGCTGAAATGTGTACGGACCAATCGAAAAAACCGCATCGTCGCTACGTTCATGCTGACGAATATGCGCACGCAATCTGGCCAACAAAACACCCAGTTTAAACGGCTTGGTGACATAGTCATTGGCACCGGCATCCAGACCCAAGATCGTGTCCGCGTCAGTATCCGCACCGGTCAACATTATGATCGGTGTGCGGACGCCGCCTCGACGCATCAAGCGGCATACTTCGCGGCCATCCATGTCCGGCAGGCCCACATCCAACAAAATCATGTCGAAAGTACCGGTTTTGACGATCTCAAGACTATCAGCCGCACTGAGCGAGGTCGTGACCTGGAATTCTTCGTGCAGCTTCAGCTGATCACTCAGCATTGCTACCAAATCTTCATCATCATCAACGATCAGGATTCGCTTGCCGTTGCTCATTCTTTGGTCCTCTCAAACGTCGATATTCGCGAGCGTTGGTACTTTGCCTTCAAAGCCTTATATATTAAGCGCCGGACGGCGAAAAGATGTTAGGCTGAACATATGAACAAACGCGTGAGCGATTCACCGGAACTCTATGAAGTGCCCGCAACGCGTGCACCATATACGTTGCTGGATGTTGAGCGGGCCATTTCAGAGTTACGACGCGGCTATCCCGTTGTCGTGCGCGGCGGCGGTGGGCATGCGATGTTGACGCAGGCCGCGGAAACCATGACGCCCGACAGTATCCAACGAATCACGGACATCACCGGTGAGCCGCTATCTTTAGCGATCACGGCACGCCGCGCCGCGGTATTGGGCCTTGCCGAAACCGCCGGCAAAATCGCCATCGTATCCGGCATCGGCGGCCTTGGCGCAGACGAGTTAAGCGCACTTGCCAACCCGTTGGTCGAAGCGGGGGTGAACGATGAGCTCAGGGCCAAACTCAGCGTCACCGTCCGTGAACAGCCGGGACACGATTGTGCGTCTGCCGCGGTCACACTATCAAAAATGGCGCGCTTGCTGCCCGCAGCGGTCACCGCCCCGATTCTTGAAGCCGGAGACATTATCGCTTGGAGTAACCGCCACGATTTCTTGTCTGTCGATACCGGCGATGTTTTTCAATTCGAGCGCGCGGCTGTCCGAAATCTAAAACAGGTTGCCGAGGCTCGGGTGCCGCTGATGGACGCCGTCGACACCCGCATCGTTGCGTTCCGACCTGCAGACGGGGGTCATGAACACTTAGCCATCGTCGTCGGCACGCCGGACCCGACGAAGCCTGTATTGGTGCGTTTGCATTCAGAATGTTTCACGGGCGACTTATTGGGCAGCCTGCGATGCGATTGCGGCGATCAGCTGAAGGGGGCGATGGCGCAAATCAAGGAAGCCGGCGCCGGGGTCCTGATTTATCTCGCCCAAGAAGGCCGGGGCATCGGCCTCATTAACAAACTTCGCGCCTATGAGCTGCAAGACAGCGGCTTTGACACCATGGATGCGAACGAACAACTCGGATTCGATGCGGATGAGCGCGTTTATATGCCGGCGGCACGCGTGTTGAAACTACTGAACATCTCGCAGGTGCGGTTAATGACAAACAATCCGGACAAAGTCTCAGCCTTGAACCGGCTTGGGATTGATGTGGTCGAACGCGTACAACATGCGTTTCCGTCCAACGAGCACAACGAACAGTACTTGCAGACCAAAGCATCCCGCGCCGGGCACCAATTCTAATAACACTGCCAATGCCCGCTTTTACCCGGCAGTTCCTGCCGAAATGACACGATGCGCCCGGTGTTAATCATTTAAATCGTTGAATTATAATAGTTTTTGTTGGCACGGCCCTTGCTTTTATCGTGACAGAACACGGGAAAGGGTTGGCAGCGGATGATGAGTGTCGGATCAGCACAGCAGCAGTGGGCCGGTTTCGCATTGCCCGACGCCAACGCCTTCACCGGGAGTGCCGATGGTTCAAGCGGTCGCAATACGCTCTCAAGAAACGAGCCTGAGCTGGCCCTCGCAATGCCGGAAAATGACCCAACCGGCGAAACTACAGAAAAGCCTCATGAATTTAGCCTATTTGGCGATGACGGCCTGACATTCGGCGACCTAATTGATGTCGTCAATCCACTTCAGCATATTCCCATTATTGCCACGATTTACCGGGAAATGACCAACGATGCCCTCGCGGCCGGGCCGCGCATGCTGGGTGGGACCCTGTTTTTCGGCCCGGTGGGCCTAGCGACGGCCGTCGCCAATGTCGCCCTTGAAGAGACAACCGGCAAAGACATCGGTGATCATCTCGTCAATTTCGTGGCACCAGACGAAGATGAGAGCCCGGCAATGGCCATCGCCTTTGCCGCCAACCAAAATAATACACCGATGAGTCCGACCGCCACGGCGACGTTAGCACAAGACCCAGTCAGCGCATGGGCGCGAAATGAAGTCGAATGGGCCCGAAGCCAAGGCAACAAAACACCATCCATCGAAAGTGACACCCCAAATCGACTACCCGATGCCGAACCATTCCTGCGCCAACCGGAAAATTGGGCTATGAACACGCAGCAGGTCGCGGTCCTAAACGACGATGTCCGCGCCGCCGCGCATGCTTACCGCGCCGCTGCTGGACTTCAGTTGAGACCTGACGCAAGCATCACTAGCGCATCTGGTCGTAGTTAATTTTCCGATATTCTATGGCCGCCCCTTTACCAAGCGCACCGCGCGTGTAGAACTTTATCCATGACGATACGTGTTTTTGCCGACGGTCATCTGACCCATGACGATCTTACGTTTCGATGTGCCCTGGGGCGTGGCGGCATTCGCACAGATAAGCGCGAAGGTGACGGGGCGACACCGGTCGGCACGTTTCCTTTGCGACGCCTGCATGTGCGCGCGGATCGCATGACGTTACCAAAGACCGGCCTGCCGACCCGTATCATTCGGCCGCTTGACGGTTGGTGCGACGATCCAACAGATGCCGCCTATAATACGCTGGTCACATTACCGTTCATCGCCAGCTGCGAAGTAATGTGGCGTGAAGACGAGGTCTATGATCTGGTCGTTGAAATCGGCTACAACGACGCGCCGCCCATCGCCGATGCCGGCAGCGCGATTTTCATGCACATTGCCAAACCTGACTATGCGCCGACGGAAGGCTGCGTTGCGCTGAACGCCAACGACTTAAAGCAATTATTGGCAACGTGCACACCGACGACCGAAATCGAGATCGTGCCCAGCACATCATAAAGATTACGAGTTAGACTTTCAGGCGATCGCCGAATATGGCCGAGCCCACACGCACATGCGTCGCGCCCAACTTAATGGCACAAGCGTAGTCCGCACTCATCCCCATGCTGAGTCCTTTGAGACCATTCCGTTCGGCGATCTTGGCGAGCAAGGCAAAATGTAATGCGGGCTCTTCATCAATTGGCGGTATGCACATTAAACCTTTGATAATAATACCTAATTCATCCGTACACATGCGCACAAAAGCGTCCACGTCGACCGGCAACACACCCGCCTTTTGCGGCTCTTCGCCCGTATTCACTTGGATAAAGCACGGCAGTTGGCGCCCGACACGGTCAAATTCCATGGCCAAACCGCGGGCAATTTTGAGCCGGTCAACGGTTTCGATCACATCAAACGTGGCAACGGCGGGCTTGAGCTTATTCGACTGCAGCGGGCCAATCAGATGCAGTGTTATATCTGGGAATTCATCGCGTAACGCCGGCCACTTTTCTTCGGCTTCTTGGACGCGGTTTTCGCCAAATGCCTTGTGACCCGCTTCTAAAACCGGACGAATTCGCGCCGCCTCGTGCACCTTTGACACCGCAATCAAAGTCACATTCGCCGGGTCACGACCAGCGTCGTGCGCGGCTGCGGCAATTTCGGCGGTGACGCGGGCAAGGTTGTTTGCGGGATCGACGATCTCGGTCATAGTGCGGCCATGTCAGTGACGGGAACCGAGACGTTATCAAGCTCGCAGCGGCAGCGCAATTCCAGGCGCAATTCTAGGCACATGTCCGGCAGTACGGGCGTGTGGCCGTCCGTGATTGCGCTCACCGATGAAGATCGGAGGGCAACGGCGCTGGACCAAATAGCCAGGGTGCCGGCGGGCGGCATGCTGCTGATCCGGCGCAGGCACCAGGCCGCAGCCTTTAATGACGCGGCTGCTATTGCCGCAACCGCGGCCGAGCGAGGTATCATGATCTCGGTATCGCTGAGCACACCGCCCAAATCATTGCCGGTCGATGCTGTGCATATTCCGGAACACGCGTTGAAAAACTGGCGGCGCGCCGACCTTGTGCGACTTAATCCCTCGTTTGTCTCCGCCTCGGCGCATGGCTGGACCGGTATTCGCAAAGCCGCCGCAGTAGGTGTCGATGCGGTATTGGTGTCCACAGTATTTGCTACCAAAAGCCATCCGAACCACAGCGCACTTGGGCTATATCGATTTGCAGCTCTGGTGCAGGCGAGCCCAATCCCGGTCTATGCGTTGGGCGGCATGACATATGATCGAAGCCGTCGCACAACTGCGGTCGGCGCCGCCGGCTTCGCCGGCATCGGTTTATTTACAGGGGCAAATTAAGCAACCTAAATAAGAATGATCGAGCGAGATATCGCCAAAGATCAAATACGCTGGATCGGTGCTGATGACTGGTGATTCCCACGGTTTTGGTGTAATAGACGTTCAGCATTTTTACGTTGCATATTTTCCGCATTGAACGAGCGGCGTGGTTTAGAGGAATGGCAAGTATGGTTTCATCGAAAAGGTCTCTCGTGCGGTCCATGTTGGCTGCGGTTTTGGTGAGCGTTGCCGTGAGCGGCTGCGCTTATACACCGACCGAAGTTACGGAGCGCGAGGACGGCCTGGATACCAACTACGAGAACCGCAAGACCATCTTCGGCGAAGGTGGCATCGGTAATTTTTTCGGCAGCGAAACCAACAAACCCGGTAGCTCATTGGGCGTGAACAGTTTTCTTTGGCGTGCATCTTTGGAAACGATTTCGTTCATGCCGATCAATACCGCCGATGCATTTGGCGGCGTTATCATTACCGATTGGTACAGTCCGCCGGAGTCACCAAACGAACGGTTCAAGCTGAATGTCTATATCCTAGGCCGCACGCTGCGCGCCGACGGCGTAAAGGTCGCCGTGTTCCGTCAGATCCGCGACGGGGCCGGATGGTCAGACACAACAATTCCAGACATCACCGCACCGAAGATCGAAGATTCCATTTTGACCAAAGCGCGGATGCTGCGCCACCAAACCATAACTGCAAACTGATCATCGTCATCCATTCATTGACGCCCGCGAGAGATCGCGAGGTCCAGCATGGGTGGCTTTAAGATAAGTCCCACAAGCCCCGATTAACCCGACAAAAGAATCACAAGTGTGAAAAAACATGCCGCGTTACAACGTCAAAGAAACTGAAGCTAAATGGCAAAAAGAATGGGACACACAAAAGTGTTTCGAGGTTGAGCACGATCCCAGCCGCCCGAAATATTATGTGTTGGAAATGTTTCCATATCCGTCAGGCCGTATCCACATGGGCCATGTGCGGAACTACACCCTCGGCGATTTGGTCGCGCGATTCCGCCGCGCACAGGGCTTCAATGTCTTGCACCCGATGGGCTGGGATGCGTTTGGCCTACCGGCCGAAAACGCCGCCAAAGAAAACAAAGTACATCCCGCCGAATGGACCCGCGCCAACATCGCCTCGATGCGCACGCAGCTGAAATCAATGGGCTTGTCCTATGACTGGCGCCGCGAAATTGCCACTTGCGAGCCGGATTATTACCGTCATGAACAGAAGATGTTTTTGGATTTTCTAAAGGCTGATCTGGTCTATCGCAAAGAATCTTGGGTCAACTGGGATCCGGTCGAACATACCGTTTTAGCCAATGAACAAGTCATCGACGGCAAAGGCTGGCGGTCCGGCGCAGACGTTGAGAAACGCAAACTTGCGCAATGGTTCTTAAAGATCACAGCGTATGCAGACGATCTTTTGAGTGCGCTTGACGGCTTGGATCGCTGGCCCGAGCGTGTGCGAATCATGCAGCACAATTGGATCGGCCGATCCGAAGGTGCGCATATTGCGTTTCAGGTCGAAGGCCGCGATACACCGCTAGATGTTTACACAACGCGCCCGGATACGATTTTCGGTGCCTCGTTCATGGCCATTGCCGCAAACCACCCATTGGCCGCTGAACTTGCCGAGAACAATCCTGACATGCAGGACTTTATCGCCCAGTGTAACCGCATGGGTACGTCCGAAGCCGCGATTGAGACCGCCGAAAAACTCGGCTTTGCAACCGGGCTTCATTGTGTACATCCGACCATCGACGGCGAAACGTTGCCGATCTATGTCGCCAACTTCGTTTTGATGGATTATGGCACCGGGGCGATTTTCGGCTGTCCGGCCCATGATCAGCGAGATTTGGATTTTGCCCGAAAATACGATCTGCCGGTGCACCCAGTGGTCTGCCCCAACGGCACCGACCCGGCAACCTTCAGTGTCGAAAACGAGGCCTATGTAGGGCCCGGGCGGATCGTCAATTCCGGCTTTTTGGACGGGCTTGAGGTCGACGCGGCAAAATCCCGGATCATTGCGCACTTTGAAGAGCGCGGCATGGGTAAGCGGCAAGTGAATTTCAGACTGCGCGACTGGGGTGTGTCCAGACAGCGGTATTGGGGCTGCCCGATCCCGATCATTCATTGCGATACTTGCGGCGCCGTACCGGTGCCGGAAGATCAACTTCCAGTGACACTGCCTGAAGATGTCAACATTGATGTCGCCGGCAACCCGCTTGATCTGCATCCGACGTGGAAACATGTCGAATGTCCGTCATGCGGCGCAAAGGCTGTTCGTGAGACCGACACATTCGATACGTTTTTTGAGTCGTCTTGGTACTTCGCCCGGTTTTGCTCGCCGTCATCAAATATCGCGTTTGATAAGGACGCCGCGGATTACTGGCTGCCGGTCGATCAATATATCGGCGGCATTGAACACGCCGTGTTGCACCTTTTGTATTCCCGCTTCTTCACCCGCGCGATGAAAGAATGCGGTTACCTCAGCCTAGATGAGCCGTTTGCCGGACTGCAGACACAAGGCATGATCTGCCATGAAACATATCGCGACCAGGCCGGAAAATGGATGTTTCCGACCGACGTGGTGCACGCCGAAGACGGTGCGCTGATGGATGCGAACGGCAATGCCGTGAAACGCGGTCGGTCGGAAAAAATGAGTAAATCGAAACGCAACGTGGTCGATCCTGAAGAGATCATCGGCAACTACGGGGCCGATACCGCGCGACTGTTTATGTTGTCAGACAGCCCGCCGGACCGGGATTTAGATTGGACCGATTCCGGAATTGATGGTGCATGGCGCTACGTCAATCGATTGTGGCGCTTGGTTGATGAGCCCTCGCTGCCACTGGGCGCTGCGGGCGATCCGCGACCTGCGGACATTGCAGATGCTGCCGCAAACGTCGAACGTTTGGTGCATAAAACCATCCAAGCAGTCAGCGATGACTTGGAGCGGTTTCATTTTAACAAAGCGGTGGCGCGCATTCGTGAATTGAGCAACGCGCTTGAAGGGTTAGACAAAAACGCGCCGGGCGCATCGTGGGTGATGCGGTTCGGCATTGAGACAGTCTCGCTCCTGATCGGCCCGATGATGCCGCATTTGGCGGAAGAAATGTGGCGGACGCTCGGGTATGAAACATTGGTTGCGGAAACGGCCTGGCCGGTCGCAGACACGTCCATGCTCAGCGATGAAACGGTGACCATCGGCGTACAAATTAACGGCAAGTTGCGCGGCACGATCGATATTGCCAAAGATGCAGATCAGGACGCAGTCAAAGAGGCCGCCTTGACCTTGGACAATGTTCAAAGCTTTATCGGCGACAAAGAAGTCCGTAAAGTCATCGTCGTGCCTAATAGGATCGTCAATGTGGTCATCTAAGACATTCGCAAACGCCCGTAGGGTCACCATCATCGCGCTGGTGCTCGGGCTCACCGCATGCGGATTCCGGCCACTTTACGCGCCGCCGATTGAAAGCGGAAACGATTCCGACAGCGTCTACGCATTTGATGTTTTCCGGAGCGTTTCGATTGAGAGTATTCCCGACCGCGAAGGCCAATATCTTCGCAACGAACTGACCAGACTGTTGCATCCAAACGGGGCCGACCCTCAGCGGTTTTACAGCTTAAGAATTCGCATCAGTGAAACGGAACGCAATCTCGCGGTGCGCAAAAGCTCTATCGCAACTCGCGCAAATTTGACGGTTCGCGGTCAATTTTCGCTCGTCGACCGGCGCAGCGGTGACGTGCTCGTAGACGGCGATACCAGCGTGACCAGCGGCTTTAACATTTTTGAGTCCGAATACCAATCCCTATCGGCGCTAAATAGCGCTCGGTTTCGGGCACTCGATTCGCTCGCACAACAAATCCGCATTCGCCTAGCGACCGACCTTTCGAGCAAAAGCGAGCCGAGCACAAAACCGTGAAACTTGCCGGCGCCAAGATAGAGGCGTTCCTACGGTCTCCATCAAAAGATACGCGCGCGGTTTTGTTATTTGGGCCGGATAGTGGTTTGGTCCGAGAGCGGGGCCGCGCGTTGGTCGAACTATTAAATGACAGCGACGATCCATTTTCTATTTCCGAAATAACCGGAGATGCGCTTCGTAAAGATGGCGCGTTGTTGGCAGATAGCGCGCAATCCATGTCCTTGATGGGTGGCGAGCCGATCGTGCGGGTGCGTGACACGACGGATTCCGTCGCCGATATCGTCAAATCCTGGCTTGACGCCGGCGGTGGCGTTAAACCCGCAGTGTTTGAAGCGGGAGAGCTCGCACCCCGCGCTAAGCTCAGAAAACTCTTTGAAGCCCGCAAAGATACCGCCGCCATCGGGTGCTATCCGGATGAAGGGCGTGATCTGGAAACCGTGGTCCGCGAACACATGAAGGCGAACGGGATCGCCTTACAAGGGGATGCGATGCCGGTGTTGATGAGTCGGCTCGGAAATGACCGCCTCGCGATCCGCCAAGAGCTGGATAAGCTGGTGATGTACGCGGGCGGGCCCGGCAGCAATGGCAGTCTGGCAGCCAGCGATGTCGAGCAACTGACCGGGGATGTGAAATCCGCATCCCTCGATGAGATTGCGTTTTCCGTGAGCGGCGGAGATACCGCCCGACTCAGCCATGCTCTCGACCAAGCACTCGCCGAAGGGCTCGCGCCGATAGCAATTATTCGCGCCGTGCAACGTCACCTAGATCGTCTGCACAGCGTTAAGGCTGATAGTGAAAAAGGTGGCAGCATCGAAGACGCCATGCGACGCTTGCGCCCACCGGTGTTTTTTAAATTCACAGGTGCTTTTGCCTCACAAGCGCGAGCTTGGTCCGCTAAGGACCTCGCCCGCGGGCTCGGCGTTTTGCTGCAGGCGGAGCGGGATTGCAAATCAGGTCTAGAGGTCGATCGGGCACTGTGTGAGCGGGCATTATTACAACTCACGCAAGCCGCGCGTCGTTCACGGCGATAAAATCAACCGAGGTATGACAAATTATGATTGTGTCGCCGATTTTGGCTTTAAACTGACAGAAAGCTTCGGGCCGGTGTCGCGGGGTATCTCCGTCACATCGTCTTCCGCCACGGCATCCGAATCTGGCGCATGATCGACAGTGCCTTCACCACGCAGCATTGCGATGACGGCATCCAACTGATCAAGATTATCATAAGCGATTTTCAACGACCCTTTGGCGCCGGTCCCATCGATAACCACTTTGAGGCCAAGGGCATTGCTCAAGTCCCGCTCTAAGGCAATGGTATCGATGTCTTTCGGTTTTGCGTGTGATTTGGATTTGGTGGTTTTGCTCGATGATTGACGCGCAAGCTTTTCGGCTTCGCGAACACTCAACGCTTTGTCGATGATCTGCTTGGCTTTTTCATAAGCGCCCTCGACCCCGATCAACGTGCGGGCATGGCCAGCGCTTAATAGACCTTGTTCAACAAGCTGTTTCACTTTCGCATCCAACGCCAAAAGGCGGAGCGTATTCGCAATATGACTTCGGCTTTTACCGACCATGCGGGCAACGTCATCTTGCGTATGGCTGAATTCATCCATCAAACGCTGAAAGGCGTCGGCTTCTTCGATGGCCGACAGGTCTTCACGTTGCACATTCTCGATCAGAGCAACTTCAAGAGTCGTCTGATCATCAAAATCTTTAATGATTACAGGTACTTCGTGGAGTTGCGCCTTTTGCGCGGCGCGCCAGCGGCGTTCGCCGGCAATGATTTCAAAAGCGGATGGATCCGTAGGATGGCGGCGCACCAGCAATGGCTGTAACACGCCTTTTTCTTTGATCGATTGCGCCAGCGCATCAATTGCTGCTTCATCAACATGATGCCGTGGCTGATATTTACCCGGGTGCAGCAATTCGACGGCGACAGGCTTAGACATGCGCACGCGATCTAGCTTGGCGTAGTCTTCGTTTTGCTCACCCAACAGCGCAGATAAGCCGCGCCCAAGTTTTTTCTTTTCAGCCATCACGCACTCAATCGCCGTTCACGGTGAATAACCTCACCGGCCAAGCTTAAATACGCCTGCGAACCAGCACATTCCATATCATAAACGATCACCGGGCGACCATGGGACGGCGCCTCGGAAACCTTTACGTTTCGGGGGATCACGGTTTCATAAACCTTATCACCGAAATACGCTCGGACATCGTCGGCAACCGCGCCCGATAGATTGTTGCGACGGTCAAACATCGTCAGCACGATGCCTTGGATCTCGAGACCCGGATTATAGGTCGCCTTGACCCGTTCAATGGTGCGCACCAAAAGCGACACACCTTCAAGCGCAAAGAACTCGCACTGCAACGGCACCAAGACGGCCTGCGCGGCAACCAACGCGTTGATCGTCAACAAACCCAAGGCTGGAGGGCAATCGATCAAGATGTAATCGTAATCCGCTTGCGCCAGCATTAAAGCTTCACGGAGACAGAACTCGCGACGGTCAACGTCTACCAATTCAATTTCAGCACCCGACAAATCGATGCCAGAGGGCACGATATCCAAGTTCGGAATATCCGTCTGCAGCACAGCTTCATGCAGCGCAATCTCGCGGATCAAAACGTGATAAGTGTTTTTGCCCCGGGCGGCTTGCGAAATACCAAGACCGGTCGAGGCATTGCCTTGCGGATCCAGATCAATCACCAACACGCGTTGTTTAATTGCGGCAAGCGCTGTTGCCAGATTGATCGCGGTTGTGGTTTTACCGACACCGCCCTTTTGGTTGGCGATGGCGATAATCCGCGTATGGCGGGGATTGAGAAGGGGCTCAGCCGACATTGATTGGCGCCAATTTTGTGAGTGTGAGGACACGACCTGACGCGTCCGACAGACTGTCATTTTGCATCTCAGACATACTCCATTGTTTGCGCGCAGGCGTCAATTCCTCATCGACTCCGGCACCCTTAAGAATCACCGCCCGGCCCTCCGGCGCGAGATGCCGATAGACCCACGGTAAAAGCCTTTCCAACGGCGCCAAGGCCCGCGCCGTCACAACACTTGCGCCCAATGGGGGGACGGCTTCGGCGCGAGCGGCATGCACGGTCACAGGGGTGTCCGTCAGCCGCGCGGCTTCGCGCAAGAATGTTGCTTTACGTTGATCACTCTCGATCAAATCGGTGGGACAGCCGGTCATAATCGCCAAGATTAAGCCGGGCAATCCAGCGCCGCTGCCGAGGTCGGCAATGGTATCATCCGCCCGAATATAGGACGCGAGTTGTGCGCTATCGAGGATATGCCGCCGCCAGGGATCTTGCAGGGATTTTGCGCTGACCAAATTGATCGCGGCCTGCCACTTCACCAAGACCGTTAGATATGTGCCGAGACGATCCAGCGTTGCGGCATCAAGGCCGCCAAGGGCCTCTGCGCACGCACTTGGGGAGAGGGGTGCTTGATCAGACATTGACGCCGGCGTGTTTCACGTGAAACATCGGGTCTATGCGGACAGGCGGTGATGGCCGCGCTTTACGTAAGCTAGCAATGCCGTGATGGCGGCGGGGGTCACCCCAGAAATGCGTGCAGCTTGGCCAAGCGTTTCCGGCCGAACCTTTGTGAGCTTATCACAGACTTCATTAGACAAACTCGGGATCGCGAAATAATCTAGGGTCTCAGGTAATCGCAACGATTCATCCCGACGCATCGCTTTGACATCGGCGTCTTGACGCTCCAGGTAATTGGCATACGCCGCCTCGATCTCCAACTGCTCGACCACATCAGGGCGCTGGCCCTGCAAATCCGGCCAGATCAATGCCAGGCGCGCCATATCGATCCCAGGATACGCCAACAAATCCATACCATTACGCCGCACACCGTCTTGATTGATTTCCAACCCTTCGGCGCGAAGCGCCGTCGGCGATGCATTGATGTCGCGTAGATGGTTTCGAGCCGCATCCAGCGCGGCTTTCTTTCGCGCAAAAAATTCCGCCCGTTCGCGACCGACACAGCCAATCTCAAGACCCCGTTCGGTAAGGCGCAAATCCGCGTTATCTGCACGCAACATCAGACGATACTCGGCACGCGACGTGAACATCCGATACGGCTCTTTCGTACCCAACGTCACCAGATCATCAATCATCACGCCGATGTAGGCTTCCGCACGATCCAGTTCGAACCGCATCTCGCTACCGCTTGCAGACAGTGCTGCGTTCACGCCGGCCATTAAACCCTGGGCTGCAGCTTCTTCATACCCGGTCGTGCCATTGATTTGCCCGGCCAGATAAAGACCGGCGACAGCATGAGTTTCCAGTCGTCGGGTGAGCGCGCGGGGATCAACAAAATCGTATTCGATGGCGTACCCGGGCTGAAGCATCACAGCATCTTCCAGACCCGGTATGGTTTTCAACATCGCCAGCTGCACATCTTTCGGCAGCGAGGTGGAAATACCGTTCGGATAAATCGTCGGGTCGTCCAGGCCTTCCGGCTCCAAGAAAATCTGATGGCGCGGTTTGTCGGCAAAGCGCACGACTTTATCTTCGACCGACGGGCAATAACGCGGCCCGATCCCCTCGATCTGACCCGAGTACATCGCCGAACGACTGAGATTTTCGGTGATCAGCTGATGGGTCGCTGCGGTCGTATACGTGATATGACAGGGGATCTGCGGTACCGTGATCCGGTCCGTCAGATACGAAAAGGGCACCGGGGGATCATCCGCCGGCTGCGCATCCAAGCTCGACCAATCTATGGTCCGGCCATCCAGACGGGGCGGTGTCCCGGTCTTCAGGCGCCCCAGCGGCAACCCCAGTCGTTTGATGGTGTACGCAAGACCGATCGCCGGCTTATCACCAACGCGGCCCGCCGGGATCTTTTTGTCTCCCACATGGATCAAGCCGCGCAAAAATGTCCCGGTCGTGATCACCACCGACGGCGCCGAAATATCTCGGCCCGAGCCCGTCCGCACACCGAGTACGCGGCGACCATCGTCCGATAAAAGTAAATCTTCGACGGGGTCGGCGATGATATCCAAGTTCGGTATTTCGGCGAGCAGGGACTGAATAGCATTCCGATAGAGCTTGCGATCGGCCTGCGCACGGGGCCCACGCACCGCTGGCCCTTTCGACCGATTGAGCATACGAAACTGAATCCCGGCCCGATCAATGGCGCGGCCCATCAGGCCGTCCAACGCGTCGACTTCACGCACCAACTGACCCTTGGCCAAACCGCCGATGGCCGGATTGCACGACATCTCGCCAATGGTCTCAAGCCGATGCGTGACCAACACCGTGCGCGCGCCCATCCGGGCCGCCGCCGCAGCGGCCTCGGCACCGGCGTGCCCACCACCAACAACGATCACATCATATTTAGAAGACACGTCTGGCATAGCTTAATCCCAAGGATTGCCTATGGCGCGGAACATAGGGGCACACTGTATGCGAGTCAATTCATCCCGCTTGAATGTTTCACGTGAAACGCTTTGTTAACCGTGTTTCCGTCCGGCCGCATTCGGGCTCTCTGAAAAAACTTCAAGCATCGAATGTTTCACGTGAAACAGATCGCCCTTTGAAGATTATTTCCCAATGCAAAAGTCCCGGAATATTTTATCCAACAACTCTTCAACATCGACCCGTCCGGTGATTCGCCCGAGCGCCTGTGCCGCCAGTCGCAAATCCTCCGCCACCATCTCCACATCCGCACCGGCCTCCGCACCGGCCAAAACCCGGCCCAGCGCATCGGCGCACGCTTCCAGCGCATAACGATGACGCGCCCGCGTCAAGGGTGGCGTTGATGTGGCGCGCGACCCAGCAAGGACTCGTACACGATCCGTCATCGCCGCGATAAACACCCGCAAACCATCGCCGGTCTTGACCGAAAGTCCCAGCACGTTGACCCCATCAACCCAAGCTGGGGCAGGGGCTTCGTCGATCTTATTGACCGCAATGATCTCCATCTGATCTATTGCGGGCACCTCGGGCATACCCTGGGCCGCCATCGCATCTAGTAAAACAATCCGTACGTCCGCCGCCGCCGCATGCGCCCGCGCACGCCGCACGCCTTCCTGTTCGATCTCGTCATCGCTGTCGCGCAGGCCCGCCGTATCGATCAAGATGGCCGGAAAACCCCCCAGGTCCAAAGGCACTTCAATCGCGTCGCGAGTCGTCCCGGCCGTAGCTGAAACAATCGCCACGTCACGCTTTGCCAACGCATTCATCAAGCTCGATTTGCCAACGTTCGGCGCGCCAGTGAGCGCGATGCGGAAACCATCGCGAATCCGTTCTCCAACGTTCTGATCATTGAGGTGCGCGCGAAGCTCCTCAGCCACCGTCGCGACCGCCTCTAAACTTTGCCTTACAAGATCGTCGGGAATATCTTCTTCGGCGAAATCGATGCTGGCCTCGGTGAACGCCATCGCCCCGACCAAGCGCCGCCGCCAATCATCATACAGCGCCGCCAGACCGCCGCCCATTTGCGCCAAAGCCTGGCGCCGTTGCGCCGTGGTTTCTGCATCCACCAAATCCGCAATGGCCTCGGCGGCCGTCAAATCCATTTTCCCATACTCAAAGGCGCGTCGGGTAAATTCACCGGGGTTCGCTGGCCGAAGTCCGCCCAGACGCGAGAGACTCGTCAAAAGAGCATCCAACACGGCGGCGCCACCATGGACATGCAGCTCGACCACATCTTCGCCGGTGAAGCTGGCGGGCCCCGGAAACCAGAGCGCTAACCCGTCATCAATCCGATCCGAAGATGCCGCCGAATTACCGGCAATCGATTCGGGTGCGTAAAGAAATACCCGGGTCGCCATACGGGGCACCGGGAGGGATTTCAGATCCGGCGCGAGCGCCAACAACGCTGTGCCGGCCTGCACACCAGACACCCGCACCACCGCCACACCGCCCCGACCGGGCGCGCTGGCAAGGGCGAAAATCGTTTCTGAGTCTGTTTTCAAGGGCTTAGGTCTCTCTCAAGCCCAACATATTGTGGGTGCTACTATATAATGTGTTCAGCCATCTTCGGGACGAAGCATTAAGCGTTCAACCCGACGGCCATTTTGCAGATGCTCGGAAATGATTTCATCCACGTCTTCAGCGGTTTCGCAATGATACCAGATGCCTTCCGGATAAATCACCAACGTCGGCCCAAGTTCGCACCGGTCCAGGCAACCGGCTTGATTGATTCGGGTCCGTTCCAAACCAAGCTCTTTCACGCGCGCCTTGAAGTAGTTGCGCAACATCACTGAGCCCTTGCGCGCGCACGAACCACGTTCATGTCCCTCTGGGCGTTCATTCATACACACGAAAACATGCGCATCATAAAACGGTGCGGGATCCCCCGACCCATTGTCGGCACCATCGCTCATTCTTAATCGTCCTTCTTATCCGTATCGCCGCCGGCCATCTGCGACCAGAACATGCGTTGCATCTGTTCCCACCCCTGAATGCCCGCGGGCAACCAGGTTTTGATCATCACTTCCGGGTCCATCGCCTGAACGTTCGCCATCAGACGTTGTTCGACTTCTTTCATCATCACGTCCTGCATCGGCTTCACGTCAGGCAAACCAAAGAACGAACGTGCTTCTTCCGGTGTGCAGTCGATATCAATCTTGACCTTCATCACGGTCCCTCCCAAGGTCCGGGTACGAGCCACAGTCAATAACCGCGCTCATGACAACCTAATCGGTTGAGGGGCGCGCTGGCAACGGCCCTCACATTTCGTATAGCGAGCCTATTTATGAACAAACCTAACCATCTCTCGTTTTCATCCCCCATAGGCGCACTCACGATTTTCTCAGATGGCGCCGCCCTGATCGCTTTAGAATCCGGTCGCGCACCTGATAACGGCCCTGGCGATACGCTATTAACCGAAGCAAAGCGACAGCTTGATGCCTATTTTGACGGTCGCCTGAAAGAATTCGATCTGCCGTTGGCACCTCAAGGCCCGAAACGTCGCCAAGAAATCTGGGCTGCAATGTGTGAGGTCGGGTATGGTCACACCGAAACATACGGCGAATTTGCACGTCGTATCCAAAGTGCACCCCGTGCCATCGGCGGTGCCTGCGCGGCAAACCCGTTGCCGATACTCATTCCGTGTCATCGAATCTTGGGAGCGGGAAACGCCTTGGCCGGCTATTCCTTTGCCGACGGCCCAGACACCAAACGCCAACTGCTGACCCTCGAAGGTATTCACCTTGCCGTTTAGCGGTCAGGTTCCTTATATAAACGTACATTCGAATCTTTAATTCATAAACATCTTGGGGAGAGCACCATGACCAAAGCCATCCGCGTCCACGAAGCCGGCGGTCCGGAAGTAATGAAGTGGGAAGACGTCGAGGTCGGCGACCCGGCACCGGGCGAAGTCCGTATTAAGCAAAACGCCGTGGGCCTCAACTACATCGATGTCTATTTCCGCTCCGGCCTGTATCCGGTCGAGTTTCCAGCGATCATTGGCATGGAAGCCGCCGGCGTCATCGAAGCCGTCGGTGAGGGTGTTACCGAATTTAAGCCCGGCGACCGCGTCGCTTACCCGATGGTCCCAGGCGCCTATGCCGAAGCCCGCTGCATGCCGACCCTCAAAGTCGTCAAACTGCCGGACGCCATCAGCGACGAAACTGCAGCGGCAATGATGCTCAAAGGCCTCACCGCGCAATACTTGTTGTTCCGTACCTACAAGGTTCAGCCGGGTGACAACATTTTGGTCTATGCCGCCGCAGGCGGCGTTGGCCTCATCTTGTGTCAGTGGGCAAAGAAGCTCGGTGCCAACATCATCGGCTGCGTCGGCTCCGACGAAAAAGCCGCACTGGCCAAAGCCAACGGCTGCGACCACACGATTATGTATCGCGACGAAAACATCCCGACCCGCGTCAAAGAATTGACTGACGGCAAGGGTGTTGCGGTTGCCTACGACAGCATCGGTAAATCGACGTTCATGGACTCGTTGGACAGCTTACAGCCGTTCGGCACGATGGTGACCTACGGCAACGCATCGGGAAAAGTCGCGCCGTTCGATCCCGGCATCTTGGCCCCAAAGGGCTCGCTGTACGTGACGCGCCCGACACTGGGTACGCACACGTCGACCCGCGAGCTGGTCTTAGACGGCACCAAGCATCTGTTTGATGCGGTGACATCAGGTGACGTGAAAATCAACGTCAACCAGACCTACGCAATGTCGGATGCGGCACAAGCGCATGCAGACCTCGAAGCACGTAAGACCACCGGCTCGACGGTGTTCACCATCTAAACCCGGCGTATCAACATTCGACAAAAAACAACGGCGGCTCCCAGGAGCCGCCGTTTCTTATTGCCAATAAGGCAAAATCTATTGGTTCATTGAATCGAAGAAATCGTCGTTGTTCTTCGAATGCTTGATCTTATCGAGCAGGAATTCCATCGCATCGGTGACGCCCATCGGCATCAAGATCCGGCGCAACACCCACATCTTCGACAGCGTACCTTTGTCGACCAGCAGCTCTTCCTTGCGGGTACCGGACTTGGTGATGTCGATGGTCGGCCAGATGCGCTTGTCGGCAAGCTTACGATCCAAGATAATTTCCGAGTTACCGGTACCCTTAAATTCTTCGAAAATCACCTCGTCCATACGCGAGCCGGTATCAATCAGCGCAGTCGCAATGATCGTCAGCGAGCCACCTTCTTCTATGTTTCGTGCGGCGCCGAAGAAACGCTTCGGACGCTGCAATGCATTGGCGTCGACACCACCGGTCAACACCTTTCCTGACGATGGCACAACGGTGTTGTAAGCGCGCGCGAGGCGAGTGATTGAGTCTAAAAGAATAATCACATCGCGTTTGTGTTCAACCAGGCGCTTGGCCTTTTCGAGCACCATTTCAGTAACGGCGACGTGGCGGGTGGCGGGCTCGTCAAACGTCGATGAAATGACTTCGCCGCGCACGGTGCGCGCCATATCGGTAACTTCCTCGGGCCGCTCATCGATCAGCAGCACGATCAGATAACATTCAGGATGGTTGCGCGCGATGGAGGCTGCCATGTTTTGCAGCATTACCGTCTTACCGGTACGCGGCGGCGCCACGATCAATCCACGCTGACCTTTACCGAGCGGGCTGATCAGATCAAGCACCCGGTTGGTCGGGTCTTTGATTTCAGGATCGTCGACTTCCATCAACAGCCGCTCTTCCGGATACAGCGGCGTTAGGTTGTCAAAGTTGATCCGGTGACGCACCGCACTCGGGTCTTCGAAGTTGACCTTGTTGATTTTCAACAGCGCAAAGTAACGCTCACCATCTTTCGGGGAACGAATCTCGCCTTCGACCGTATCACCAGTGCGCAGCGAAAACCGCCGAATCTGGCTCGGACTGACGTAAATGTCATCGGGACCCGGTAAGTAGTTCGACTCCGGACTGCGCAAGAAACCAAAGCCGTCTTGCAACACCTCAAGGACACCATCACCGAAGATCGCAATATCGTCCTCAGCCAACTGCTTGAGGATCGCAAACATCATATCCTGCTTGCGCAGCGAGCTCGCATTTTCGATTTCCAGCTCTTCGGCATACGCCAACAGATTAGCAGGGGTTTTTTCTTTAAGGTCTTTAAGATTCATGCGTTTTGATTTCGATATCGGTTTCGGGGGAAAGGCGCGTCAACGCGAATTGCCGGAGATATTCCTAGGGCCGGCGAACGGCTGGGCGCCGTCAAGAACGTTTGATCGTGTATGTGAACCGGACAGTGTCCGCGAAAGATGTTAAACCGTTACTGGAAGCGTTGGTTTATGTCAACTGGGTTTGTGTGAAAGTCGTATTTCAATCAAAAAGGCTTCACGACCGCGAGCACCACGATCAAGATCATAAGGACCGTCGGAATTTCGTTCGCGATACGAAAAAACTTATGACCATGGGTGTTGGCGTCTTTCTCAAAATCTTTCCGCCACTTCGCCATCAGCATGTGCATGATCAGCAAACCGACAATCGCGGTTAACTTGACGTGCAGCCAACCACTGGAAAAATCTTGATAGGCGAGCAGCGCACCGCCTGCCCCTAACGATACCAACATCGCCGGGTTCATGATCGCGCGTAGCAAACGGCGCTCCATAATCTTCAACTTTTCTGAGAACTCAGAGCCGGCCTCAGCATCTGCGTGATAGACGTACAGCCTGGGCAGATATAACAACCCCGCCATCCATGCGATCACGGCAATGATGTGGAGTGCTTTAATCCAAAGATATGCGGAACCATCCATCGGTTATCCCTCAATTCGCGAACGCGCAACAAGCGCAAGATTGCGGACACAACCGGTCCCCTTTGCCCGACATCCGCGGCCCTTCATGATGAACTGCTTTGCGCACCAAGCCGGCCAGGGTATCGATAAACGACGGATGCGTGCCCACCGCCGACACCCGCACATAGTTCGGCACGCCAGCTTCATCCGCGAGTTCTTTGTACTCGATATCCAGTTCAACCAACGTTTCCGAATGCTCGGACACGAACGCGATCGGTACCACCACCACCGGCACGCCATCTTTGCCGGCGCGTGCAATCTCATCATCCGTGGACGGTCCGATCCACTCCAACGGCCCGACACGGCTTTGATAACAAACGATCCAATCTAGACCATCGATCTTCATATCATCGACGACGGCTTGAGCGGTCTTTTCAACCTGCCACTGGTATGGGTCGCCCTTGGCGATAATTTTTTTCGGCAACCCGTGCGCAGAAAATAATACCCGTGGCGCCGGTATATTGCTCAAACCATTCAATGCTTTTTGAACCAATGCAGATTGTGCGGCAATCCAACCCGGACTTTCTGGGTAGCAACACACCTCAACGCTTGGCGCTGTGATGCCGACAGACTTGGCGGCGCGATGCCAATCTTCCAAAGACGAGCCTGAAGTGGTCGTCGAATACTGTGGATAAAGCGGCAACAGAACAATCCGATCCGGCGCGAATTTTTTTACGGCCAGCGCGGTTTCAGCGCTCATCGGATGCCAATATCGCATACAAACGAATGCCTGAATTTCGCCCAAATCATCGCAAGCGATCTCAAGCGCACGTGCCTGTTCGTTGGTCAATCCCAGCAACGGTGATTTGCCACCGATTTCGGCATAAATTTCGCGCGCAATCGGGGCACGGCGTTTTGAAATCAGCTTAGCAAGTAACCAACGCATCGGCTGCGGCACACCGATAATTGCCGGGTCATGAAACAAATTAAACAGAAACGGTTGAACCGCATTCGGACTATCTGGTCCCCCTAGATTAAACAGCACTACAGCTGTTTTCATCAGTCTGCCCGCTCGCCACGGATACGTTTCACGGCACGTGCCACGTTCTCCGGTGGTGTTTGCGGCACAATGCCGTGACCTAAATTAAAGATGAACGGACGCCCACGTGTCGTTGCTAAAATTTGATCAATCGCGTGATCCATCGCCTGACCCCCAACGACCAATAACCGGTTGTCCAAATTCCCCTGCAAAACACATTTTTTCGGCAGCGTTGCCACCGCCCATTCAAGCGGGACCGAATGATCCAAAGACACACCATCGACACCGGTCTTTTCAACGTATTCCGGAATCATCACACCACCTTGTCTAGGAAACCCGATAATCGGTGTATCCGGCATTGCCGCTTTCACATTTTCTACGATGCGCCGCGTCGGTTCGATCACCAACGAACGGAAATGTGCGGCAGACAATACACCGGCCCAACTATCAAACAACTGCAAAACCTCTGCACCGGCTTTTGCCTGTGCAATCAGGTATCGCGACGTAGCATCCACCAAAATATCCATCAAACGCGCAAATTCATCAGGCGCACGATACGCCCAATCGCGAGCCCGTTCTCCATCGGTACGACCACGACCTTCGACCATGTACACCGCAACCGTCCAAGGCGAGCCGGCAAAACCGATTAACCCGGTTGTCGCAGGAATTTCCTGCGCCAGACGCCGCACCGTTTCCATGACCGGCGCCAGATGATCTAAAACACCGTCTAAATTCAAAAGATCCAAACCAGCGGCATCACGGATCGGCTCCAATACTGGGCCCTCACCTTCTTTAAACTCAACCTTCTGACCCAAAGCATCCGGAATCACCAAAATATCAGCAAACAAAATCGACGCGTCAAACCCGTAACGACGCAGCGGCTGCAAAGTCACTTCGACAGCCGCATCTGGTGTATAACAAAAATCTAAAAACGACGACGTATTTGCACGAATTTCCCTATACTCAGGCAAATAACGACCAGCTTGGCGCATCATCCAAATTGGTGGTGGATCCAAGGCTTCGCCGGAGAAGACACGCAAAAATGGTTTACTCGATAATTTAGCCGTCATGTCATCTCCGTATTCATTATCAAATCACCGGTTCTACATCGGCCCTCTTCTATATATTTATATAGATAGAAAGTAGAGGTAGTTGTTGGACCATAGAAAGCTGGGGATTATGTCTCATCCACAAGTTATCCAAGCAAGGGCGAGATCATAAAATCTATGAGTTTTTAGATTTATGTGATTAAGATTAAAAAAAAATTCAATGATTCCAGTAAGATCAGGATGATACTTAAAATTTTAAAAACCCGCTGATTTCAGCGATATTTTGTTATCCATACTATACACATAAGCCTCCAGACATTTACACAACGTGATAACGTGTGTATCCAAGTAGCCGAATACGGGTATGAAACGTCTTTTTCACGCGGCGACAACTTATCCACAAATTTATCCCCCGGGTTTTAGGTCCTACTTTTCATGCCCGAGACAGCAGCACCCCATGAATTTCATTTGCACTTAGTTTCCGATTCAACGGGTGAAACAGTGACCTTACTTGCACGAGCATGTTTGGTCCAATACGACGATATTCAGGTTCATGAACATCTCTGGCCAATGATGCGCAGTGCAGATCAAGTGAAAGGCGTGATTGAAAATATACGGGAACATCCAGGCTTCGTCATGTGCACGTTGGTGAATGAAGAGGTCCGTTATGCTCTCGAAGACGGGTGTCGCGCTATCCAAGTGCCATGTATTCCCGTACTTGAACCTGTGGTTGCAGCGCTTGGTGCATATTTGAATGCGAAAAGTCACGCCAGGCCTGGCCGTCAGCATGTGATGGATGCGGAATATTTTGAACGGATCGAAGCAATGCAATATGCGCTGAGCCATGATGATGGTCAGTTGTCTCGAGATTTAAATGAAGCCGATGTGATTTTGGTCGGCGTGTCGCGGACATCAAAAACCCCGACATGTATTTATATGGCGAACCGCGGCATCAAAGCAGCGAATATTCCGATCGTGCCGGGTTGTCCATTGCCTGAAGAGTTGTTCGCAAAAAATGGTCCGATGGTTGTTGGTCTCACCAATGATCCGAAGCGCTTGATTGAAATTCGTCGCCAACGACTGCGGTTCTTAGATCAAGATCCCGATACGGATTATGTCAACGATGAGGCTGTACGCGACGAAGTGAACAATGCACGGCGTCTTTATACGAAGTTCGGCTGGCCGATCATCAATGTATCCAGGCGTTCGATTGAAGAAACGGCTGCAACCATCATGCAGCTTTTGGCGCGTCGACGCGGCGAAGATACATATTTGTGAGTAAACCAAAACTCGTTTTAGCCTCAAAAAGTATCGTCCGTCGCACCTTGCTGAGTGGTGTCGGGGTATCATTTACGGTGCGGGACGCTGCGGTTGACGAAGATAGTATCAAGCAAAACGCACTGAATAACTGTCTATCAGCGCCGGAAATCGCGGCTCGCTTGGCTGTTGCCAAAGCGCAAACGGTGAGCGCGTCGTTTCCGGATGCTTTAGTGATCGGTTGTGATCAGGTGTTGGAACTAGACGGCAAAATATTTGATAAGCCGATAGACCTAGATGATGCTCGTGCACATTTGTGTGCATTCTCGGGTAAGACGCATCATTTGATTGCTGCGATCTCATTAGTGCAGAACGGTATTTCAGTATGGCAGGCAATGGATAGCGCCGCACTCAAAGTGCGCATACTGTCGGAAGACTTTATTGAAAACTATTTAGCACACGAAGGTGAGGCTGTTTTATCTTCGGTGGGTGCGTACCGCCTAGAAGGTATGGGCGCCCAGCTGTTTGACGAGATCGATGGTGATTATTTCACGGTCTTGGGGTTACCGCTGCTTCCCCTATTGGAACAACTCCGTAAACACGGCATTCTGCAAACGTAACGGAGGTGGTTATGTCGAGTTTAAGCGGCAACGCAAAAATCGCAGGTGTTATAGGATGGCCCGTTGCGCATTCATTGTCGCCGAGGCTGCACGGGTATTGGTTACGTACGTTAGCAATCGATGGTGCGTACATTCCATTGCCGGTCGCGCCTGAAAACATTTCAGATGCGCTCAAGGCGCTTCCAAAACTGGGTTTTGCAGGCGCCAATGTTACGGTGCCGCATAAAGAAGCCGCCCTTGCTGTCGTCGATGAGGTGAGCGAAACCGCGAACCGTATCGGTGCTGTAAATACACTGATATGCAAACCGGACGGGACACTTTTCGGCGATAACACCGATGCGTTTGGTTTCATCGAGAATTTGCGTGTCGGTGCGCCTGCCTGGGACCCGGACGCCGGTCGTGCTTTGGTCTTGGGGGCAGGCGGTGCAGCACGCGCCGTGGTCACGGCTTTAATAGATGCCGGTGTAATGGAAATTTGTTTGAGCAACCGAACCCTGGCGCGGGCCGATGACGTCGCGCAATATATTGGTGGGAACGTTGCCGTGGTGCCGTGGGACGCGCGTGACGCGGCCGCTCAAGGTGCGACGTTGTTGGTGAACACTACAAGTTTAGGTATGGCCGGCAAAGCGCCACTTGAGATGGATATTCGCGGTCTCGCGGATGATGCGGTGGTGACTGATATTGTTTACGCGCCGTTGCAAACACCGTTGCTGGCCTCGGCACAAGCCCGTGGGCTGACGACGGTGGATGGTCTCGGCATGCTATTGCATCAAGCGCGCCCGGGTTTTGAGGCTTGGTTTGGTGTGCAGCCCGAGGTCACGGACGATCTCCGCCGCTACGTGTTAGAAGGCCCCGGCTGAGATGTTTATTCTTGGTCTGACCGGTTCTATCGGAATGGGTAAATCGGTCGCTGCACGGGATTTCGCAAAGCTCGGCATATCGGTGCATGATTCAGATGCCGCCGTACACCGTTTAATGGGTCCGGGCGGTGACGCGGTGAAGGCCGTCGGCGATGCATTTCCAGGTGTGGTTAAAGCCGGCGCTGTTGATCGCAGTTTGCTCGGCGCGCAGGTGTTTGGTGACGATCTTGCTTTAAGGCGTTTGGAAGCGATTTTACATCCTCGTGTACGGACAGCTGAATTGCGGTTTTTGGGGCAGCATGCTCGTTTGCAAACGGCACTTGTCGTTCTTGATGTGCCGTTGTTGTTTGAGACCGGTGGTGAACGAAGGTGCGATGCCGTGGCGGTGGTCTCGGCGCCTTACCGGGAACAGCGACGGCGTGTTTTGGCGCGCCCGGGGATGACGGAGACGAAGTTTCAAAATATCCTGAAACACCAAATATCGGATTATGATAAGCGTCGTGCGGCAGATTTTGTGATATATTCAGGATTGGGTCGTGGCTTCAGCTTGCAACGTATTCGCCAGATTGTCACACTGACCCAAGGATTTATCGGGTCCCACTGGCCGCCTTTCTGGCAGCGACGCCGATAAAAATCGTTTAAATGCAGGGAACAACATGCGCGAAATCGCTCTTGATACCGAAACCACCGGCCTGGACCCAAAGTCCGGGCATCGTGTTGTCGAAATCGGGTGTATCGAGCTGATCAACCATGTGCCCAGCGGCAAGGTCTATCACCAATATATCAACCCCGAACGAGATATGCCGGTCGAGGCCGAGCGTGTACATGGCTTAAGCGTCGACTTCCTCAGCGGCCATCCGGTGTTTGCCGATATTGCCGATGCTTTTGTCGATTTTGTCGGCGACGCGAAACTGGTTATTCACAATGCATCGTTCGATATGGGTTTCATCAACGCTGAGTTGTCGGGAGTTGGCATGGATATGATTCCGATGGCGCGTGCAATTGATACGGTCACCATGGCGCGTCGAAAATTCCCGGGTGCACAGGCCTCGTTGGATGCATTATGCCGTCGCTTCGGCATCGATTTATCGGAACGTTCGTTACACGGTGCTTTATTGGACGCACGATTGCTTGCGGACGTGTATTTGGAATTACTGGGTGGTCGCCAACACGGGATGGATTTAGCGGCAGATGCAGTGGCGGCGATGCCGCAAGGTGCCTTAAGCGACGATGCCACCGTTTCCGATGCGCCAACAGACGGACGGCGCGCCCCCCGCCCTCATGCACCGAGTGCCGCTGAGCTGGCGCTGCATGCCACGTTTATTGAAAGCTTAACAGACCCAATTTGGCGTCGCGATTAAACCTAATCGCCGCTTATGCGGTTGCGTCGCCACCGTTGGCTTCGGCATTTGCCTGAGCGGTTTTCAGCTGATTTTGATACATCGCCACAAAGTCGACTTGGCCTAGCATCACTGGTGGGAAGCCGCCGTCACGAGTGGCGTCGGACAGAATGTTGCGAGCATACGGGAACAGCAGCCGCGGGCATTCGATCAACAAGATTGCTTGGCGATGTTCGTCGGGCACGTTCAGCGTAAAGACGCCGGCGTATAACAGCTCAAGAATAAAGCCGGTCATCTCGCCCACGGTGCATGACGCTTTGATACTCAGCTCAACTTCAAAGGTCTTTTCCCCAAGTGGGCGGGCGTTCACTTCAATGTTGATGTTGATGTCCGGCTGGTTCTTTTGCATTTCCGAGAACACTTGCGGTGCTGAAGGGACCTCGAACGACAGGTCTTTCGTATACTGCGCGTTCACCGTGATTGGCGAGCCTTGCTCAGCGTCTACGGTAGCTTCGGATGTCGTTGTCTGTTCGTCGGCCATGTGTTCTCTCCTTATACGTAAGCGCGCTCTGGTAGCACGTCTTATCCGGTGCGACAATATGTAGCCTGATTAGGGTTTGGGCTCATCGTCATGTTTTGGCAATTGTGTACGGTCCTGATCGGGCTGTTCCGGCGTAACGTCTTCAAATTCGCCGTCGATGACGGTGCCGTCAGGTCCAGCTGGGTTTTGTCCGTCGTTGCGCATCTCTTGGGTGCGGATATGGACTTCGGCGCGCGCCAGCATATGTTTGCCGAGATAAGTTGCAATCGTTTGGCGTAGCGGCGGGATAAATAATAAAAATCCAATGGCGTCGGTGACGAAACCCGGTGTTAGCAACAATGCACCGGCAGCCACCAAACAGACCCCATCGAAAAGCTCGCGCACCGGCATGCGGTTCGCGTTCAGATTCTCTTGAATGCGAAACAATACGGATATGCCTTGTTGGCGTAGCATCGCCGTGCCGATTACGGCGGTCAGAATAACGATGCCGATTGTTGACCAAAGACCGATCCGCCCGCCGACTTCGATGAACACGGCAATTTCGATAATCGGTGTGGCAATAAAGGCAATTAATAAAAGGAATGCCATGCTTGGCTTGTCCCAACGCTGTTAGGGGCTTATCTACAATGTGCATCGCGATTCAATAGAAACGTCGTGTAACGGTTGGATGCACAAATAGTAGACCGTTACTGTGGTGGTTCTGGACGTGGCGCGCGCAAATGGATACGGTAGCGACGCGATAATATCAAATCCATCCCGTATGTGTACGACAACAGGCAAGACCCGAAGGGTCAAGGATATCATGGGCGGCGACTTTCAATTTTTCGATATCATCATCTTGGCGATGATCGCAGGCTTTTTGGTTTTACGGTTGCGCAGTGTCCTCGGACGGCGCGATGGCCATGAAAACGACCACCGCGATCCGTTGAATAAAAACAATCAACCACCCGCAGAACATGATGATGATAATGTCGTGCATTTGCCGGATCGTGCTGAGCCTATGGATGCAGAAAACGCACCGATCTTTGATCCGGACGATCCTGTTTCTGCTGGGCTGACGCAAATTCAAGTTGCTGATCCGAGCTTCCAGCCGGAGCAATTCAGCGAGGGTGCAAAAGGCGCGTTCGAAATGATCTTGAATGCATTTGCCGCCGGCGACCGGAAAACACTGAAAAGTCTGCTCAGCCCCGATGTGATGCGCAACTTTGATGACGTGATCTCGGAGCGGGAGCGGAACGGCGAAGTTCTCGAAGAAACGATTGTCGGTATTCGTGCGGCTGAGATCGTTGAAGGTACGATGGACGGACACAATGCGATGGTGACCGTCAAATTTAAATCAGAACAGGTCAGTGCCCTTCGCGATGCCGAAGGTAATATTATCGATGGTAATCCGAATGAAATTATCGAAGTGACCGATTTTTGGACGTTCTCGCGTGATACCCGTTCATCGGATCCGAACTGGACGTTGGTCGGTACTGAGAGCAACAACTAGCGTGTGGCAGATGTCGGCGACGAAAGGTGCTTGTTTGGCGGCTTTCGCGGCGTTGACACTGCTTACCGCATGTAGTGGCGCACCGATAGCTCCCATCCCGACCCCGCCCTCAGAGCGAGACGCATCATCATTGACGCTGCGTGTCACTGATTATCCAGATCTTCCAGGCTGGAACGGCGATGACCACGCGTCAGTGTTGCCGACGTTGCTCCGGTCTTGCGAAAAAATTGAAGCGAAAGACCCGAGTTCGATGCTCGGCACTGACCTTCGCATGGGCCGCGTCGAAGACTGGGCCGCGATTTGTGCCGATGCGCGCAAAATTCGCCCTGGCAATATGGTTGAAGCGAAGTATTTTTTCGAATCTCGCTTTATTGCCTACCGGGTCGGTGAAAATTACGACACCAACGGTTTATTCACCGGGTATTATGAACCCGAATTAAACGGTCGTTGGGCGCCGCAAGAAGGATTTCAAACCCCGATCTATGCACGGCCTAAAGATATAATCTCGATCAATTTAGGTGATTTTCGGTCGATATATGTGGGTTCTAGATTGGTTGGGCGAATGGAAGGCAATGCGGTTGTGCCTTATTATTCCCGGGCTGAAATTAACGACGGCGCCCTCAAAGGGCGTGAGCTCGAAATTCTTTGGGTTGATAGTCCGGTTGATGCATTTTTTATGCATATCCAGGGCTCGGGCCGCATTAAGTTACAAGATGGCTCACACGTGCGGGTCGGCTACGCGGGCCGCAACGGTCATGAGTACAAATCTATCGGTCGTGTCTTAGTTAATCGAAATGTAATGCCGTTAGAAAAGGTCACTGCGCCGGCTATTCGCGATTGGCTTGCGACAAACCCGGACGCCGCGAACGAGTTGATGAATCAAAACAGATCGTTCGTCTTTTTCCGTGTGATTGAGGGTGACGGGCCGATTGGCGCACAGGGGATTCCGTTAACGCCGGGCCGCAGTCTTGCTGTGGACCGGACGTTCTTTCCGTTGGGCGTACCAATTTGGTTGGACACCACAGATCCTTTGAATGAAAAATTGCCGTTGCAACGGCTGTTGGTTGCGCAAGATACCGGCAGTGCCATTAAGGGCGCTGTTCGCGGCGATGTATTCTGGGGCTTTGGCAATGATGCAGCCCGGCGGGCCGGTCTGATGAAGCAAAAAGGCTCTTATTTTGTTTTATTGCCGCGCTCTGCGACACGTCCGGCACCGGTATTTAATTAACCCGCACGCGGTGGATCACCGGTAATTAATCGGGTGTGCATCGCCTGCGGTCTTGCCTTCATAGGCCGGAAACCACATTCTTAAACTATGGTTGATTCACCCTCCCCCCGCGTCGGTTTATTCGCGACGTGTCTCGTCGATTTGATGCGTCCGGTTGTCGGCTTCGCTGCGGTGAAGCTGCTCGAAGATGCGGGTTGCATGGTTTCGGTTCCCGAAGCGCAGACCTGTTGCGGTCAACCGGCGTATAATTCCGGCGATAATCCCGATACTATTGATATTGCTAAGGGCGTGATCGCGACGTTTGAAGAATTTGATTATGTGGTGGTCCCGTCCGGGTCGTGTGGCGGCATGATCTCGCATCACTATCCGGTATTGTTTGAAGACGACCCCGAGTGGAAAGCCCGTGCACAGGCCGTTGCCGACAAAACGCATGAGTTGTTGTCGTTCTTATATGATATCTTGAAGGTCACGCCGTCGGCGGCGTTCGATGGCAAGGTAACGTATCACGATTCATGCTCCGGGTTGCGCGAGTTGAAAATCAAAGAACAGCCCCGCGCATTGCTGGGCAATGTTACAGGTTTAACCCTTTCTGAAGGCAACGAGACCGAGACTTGTTGCGGGTTTGGCGGCTTGTTCTGTGTGAAGTATCCGGACATTTCGGAAAAAATGGTCGACGCCAAAGTGGACGATGTGGTCGCGACCGGCGCGGATACGTTGCTGGCTGGTGATTTAGGGTGTTTGATGAACATCGCCGGTCGCCTGCAGCGTCGCGGCATTCCGATTCAGGTGCGTCATACTGCGGAAGTTCTGGCGGGCATGACCGCAGCCCCTGCGATCGGTGAGCCACTTGGCCCCGACGGCGCTCAAAAAACCGGCAAGGATTAGGATCAACCCATGGATTCCACCTCGCTGAATTTTAAGAACAATGCTCGGGGCGCTATTGCCGATGACCCGTTGCAAAAAGCGTTGGCGAAACTCGCGGTTGGCTTTCCGCTGAAGCGTGCGCAAGCCGCCGCGCGCTTGCCCGAATTCGAAGGTCTCCGTGATCAGGCGCGAGACATTAAAAATCATGTTTTGGAAAACCTTGATCTGTATCTTGAAGCGTATGAAGAAAAGGTCATTGCCAGTGGCGGTCACGTGCATTGGTGCGCAACCGCGGCGGACGCCCGCGAGACGATCTTAAAAATCTGCCAGGACGCCGGCGCCAAGACCGTCACCAAAAGTAAATCCATGATTTCCGAAGAAATCGCGGTAAATGGCTTTTTGGAAGAAAACGGCATCGAGCCGATTGAAACCGATCTCGGCGAATATATCATCCAGCTGCGCAAAGAACCGCCGAGCCATATCATCGCCCCGGCAATTCATCTGTCGAAAGAGCAGGTCGCGGAAACATTTCGGAATGCGCATATCGATCTAGCCGCAAATCGACCTTTGGAAGAGCCGCGTGCCCTGCTCGAAGAAGCGCGGGGTAAGCTGCGCGAAAAATTCCTGCGGGCCGATGTCGGTCTGACCGGTGCGAATATGCTGATCGCCGAGACCGGGACAAACGTTTTGGTCACGAACGAAGGCAATGCGGACCTCACCAACAATCTGCCCCGTGTGCATGTGGTGATCGCGAGTATCGAAAAAATCGTCCCGACCCTCGAAGATGCTTCAACCATTTTGCGGGTATTGGCGCGTTCGGCCACCGGCCAAGAGATTTCGGTCTACACCACGTTTTGCACCGGCCCCCGCCGCCCAGATGACCTGGACGGGCCCGAGGAATACCATGTAGTGCTGCTCGACAACGGCCGCACCGATATGATCGGCAGCGAATTTCATGAAATGTTGCGCTGTATTCGGTGCGGTGCGTGCCTCAATCACTGCCCGATCTATAAATCCATCGGCGGCCACGCTTATGGTTGGGTGTATTCCGGGCCGATGGGCGCGGTGTTGATCCCCAGTTTGATCGGTATGGAAGATGCGCAGCACCTTCCAAATGCGTCCACGCTGTGCGGAAAGTGTGAAAGCGTCTGTCCGATGCGCATTCCGTTGCCGAAAATGTTGCGTAAATGGCGCGAACGACAATATCGCGCAGAAATCGGCTCCAAACAGGCGCGATGGGCGCTGCACGCTTGGGCTTGGTTGGCGAAGCGACCGAAAATTTATCGGCGTGTGATGACGTTGGGAATTGCGGTGATGGGTCAGTTCGGTGGTGCCGGACGGTTCAAATCGGTGCCGTTCGCAGGCGGTTGGACTTCGAAACGAGACCTTGCGGCGCCAACAGGTGATACGTTTATCAGCCAATACCACAAAGGCGCCCGTGGCGATCAAAGCGGCGAGCTTATTCGTAGAAAGATCATGCGATGAGCGGTAGAGATCACATTCTTGGCAAATTAAAGGCAAAACTTGGACGTGCTACGACATCAGCAAGCGGAAATGATGCGCTTGATCACATGCAAGCGCACCGAAAAAACCTTATTCCTGCGCGCGGCGACCTTCCAAAAGATCAACGGGTTGCGCTTTTTAAACAAGAAGCAGAGAAAGTGAATGCAACCGTCTCTGAACTCAGTCATTTCGGTGACGTACCAAATGCAGTTGCGGCTTATTTACGCCAGCATCAACTGCCGGCGGCGATCAAGATCGCGCCACATCCGGGCCTGAAAAACTTACGCTGGGCGGAAGATACGTCGATTGAAGTGCTTGATGGTCGCGCTAATGGCGATGATCCGGTCTCGGTCAGCGTCGCATTGGGCGGTGTTGCGGAAACCGGCACCCTCGTCATGGTGTCCGGTCCCGATACGCCGACGTCGCTGAACTTTTTGCCGCTGGATCACATCGTTGTCGTTTCGGCGGATGATATCGCCGGTAACTATGAAGCGGTATGGGAACGTTTGCGCGCGCAAGCGGACGCTGCCGGCAGACCCGGCACCCTGCCCCGCACGGTGAACTGGATTACCGGCCCATCTCGCACGGCAGACATCGAGCAGACCCTTCTGTTGGGCGCGCACGGGCCGCAACGCCTGCATATCCTGATCGTCGACGGCTTGGAGACGACTGCGGCGGACGCTTAGTCATGGCGGCGGATAAACCTACCCGCCGCCGTCGCCCGCTCAGTGTTGAAGAACGCGCGCTTTGGGATCATGTGACCCGCTCCGTGCGGCGTGCCACGGAGACCCCAAATTTGCCGACGTTTGATGATTTGGCAGATTTTCAAGATGCCATGGCAGACGCAACAAAGCCAAAAGCCCGAAAACAGTCTAAAACGCGTAACTTGCCTCCAATTGTCGCGACTCCTGCGGCACCGTTAAAAGTGACCGCCCCTAATTTAGCACCCGGCGTGATGCCGGGTATGGATCGTAGCACCGCGCGCCGCCTCAAACGCGGCCAGCTTGATATTGAAGCCACATTGGATCTGCACGGGCATACGCAAACAGCCGCGCACCGCGCCCTTGAAGCGTTTTTGGCGGCAAGCTTCAATGCCGGTCGCCGCACGGTGCGTGTGATCACCGGTAAGGGCGACCGCGAAGATGGCCGACCCGGCGTGCTTAAAGACGCGGTGCCGCGCTGGCTCAATGAATTGCCGATGCGTCAATGGGTTGCAGGATTTTCTTACGCGCCTCGTCAAGACGGCGGCGAAGGTGCTTTGCATATTCGTGTGAAACGCCGCCGTTAGCGATAAAATATTAAGAATTAGGTGGTTACGGTGTGATTATGACACCTTTTGGCAAACGCATCCGTGAACACCGCATGACGCGCGGCATCACGATGAAACAGATGGCGACCGACTTGGATGTCTCATCGGCGTATTTGTCCGCGCTTGAGCACGGGCATCGGGGCCGCCCGAGCTCTGGCTTCGTCGCGCAGATCGCGGGTTATTTCGACCTGATGTGGGATGACGCCGAGGAAATCAAACGCTTGGCGACAATGTCGCATCCAAAAGTGACGGTCAAAACCGCAGGCCTTCATCCCAAGGCGACCGAGCTTGCCAACCTCCTCGCCGTGCACATCGATGAAATGGACGAAGAAACTCTGGATTGGATCATTGCCGAGGTCCGGCTTCGCGTCGGCACGCAACCGACCGGTCCCACGCATTAAATCAACATCTTAGCGCCAAATCTTCAGAGAATGAATTTACTGACGTCGGCGTTACGGGCTAGATCAGACACTTGCTCGCGCACATACGCGGCGTCAATGCTGAGCACTTCGCCGCTGCGTTCCGACGCGGAATAGCTGACATCTTCGAGTAGCTTTTCCATGACCGTATGCAGACGTCGTGCGCCGATGTTTTCGACGCCTTGGTTGATTTCTGCCGCCAGATCGGCGATTTCGGCAATCGCGTCCTCGGTGAAATCCAGGCTGAGGTCTTCGACTCCCATCAAAGCGGTGTATTGTTTCACCAGGCTTGCTTCGGGCTCGATCAGGATACGCACGAAATCATCGCGTGTCAGGGCATTCAGGCTGACCCGGATCGGCAGGCGGCCCTGCAGTTCCGGCAACATGTCGGATGGTTTTGAGACGTGGAACGCCCCAGATGCGATAAATAAGATGTGATCTGTCTTCACCGGCCCATGTTTCGTCGACACCGTGGTGCCTTCGATCAATGGCAATAGGTCCCGCTGCACGCCCTCGCGGCTGACATCGGCGCCCTGACGTTCGGCGCGGGCCGTGATCTTGTCGATCTCGTCCAAGAAGACAATGCCGTTGTTTTCAACGTTCGAAATGGCATCGCTCATCACGTCTTCTTCGTCCAATAACTTGTCGGCTTCTTCGCGAATTAAGATCTCGTGGGACGCATCCACGGTCATGGTTTTCTTTTTGGTTTTCTGGCCGAAGGCTTTGCCGAACATATCGTTCAGATTGAGCATGCCCATCTGTGCGCCTGGCATGCCGGGGATGTCTAAGGTCGGCATGCCCCCGCCGCCGCTATCGCTTAGCTCAAGGTCGATCTCGCGATCGCCAAGTTCGCCGTTGCGCAGCATGGTGCGGAAGCGTTCTTTGGTTTCTTTCGAGGCATTCTCGCCGGTGAGCGCATCGACAACACGGTTTTCAGCATTAAGCTCTGCTGTCGCCTGGACGTTTTTCCGCTTCGCGTCGCGGCTCATATGGATCGCGGCTTCCAAGAGATCCCGAATGATTTGCTCGACGTCTCGTCCGACGTAGCCGACTTCGGTGAATTTGGTCGCCTCGACCTTGATGAACGGCGCCTGTGCGAGTTTCGCGAGGCGGCGCGCGATCTCTGTTTTGCCAACACCGGTCGGCCCGACCATCAAGATATTCTTCGGCAATACTTCGTCGCGCATATCATCATTAAGTTGCTGCCGACGCCAGCGATTGCGGAGTGCGATGGCGACCGCTTTCTTGGCGTCGTTTTGGCCGACGATGTAGCGGTCCAGTTCGGAAACGATTTCGCGCGGGGTAAAGCTGCTCATAATTTTTCGATCACTACGTTGGTGTTGGTGTAGACGCAAATCTCGCCGGCCACGGCCAACGACCGTCTGGCAATCGTCTCGGCATCGAAACCATCGATATCAATCAGGGCACGCGCCGCCGACAATGCATAATTGCCACCGGACCCGATTCCGATAATGCCGTCGGTCGGCTCAAGTACGTCGCCGTTACCGGTCAGGATCAACGACACGTCTTTGTCGGCGACCGCCATCATCGCTTCCAAGCGGCGCAGGTAGCGATCCGTCCGCCAGTCTTTCGCAAGCTCGACGGCGGCCCGCATCAATTGGTTAGGATACTGTTCCAGCTTGGCTTCCAGGCGTTCAAACAAGGTGAACGCATCGGCGGTGGCCCCGGCGAACCCGGCGATCACGTTATCACCGGCAAGCCTACGCACTTTGCGGGCATTCCCTTTGATGATCGTGTCGCCGAGGCTGACTTGGCCGTCACCTGCGATCACGACCTCACCGCCTTTACGGATCGATAAGATCGTCGTTGCGTGCCAAGATGGCAGCGGGCTGTCACTCGCCATAGAAACTCCCCAAAACAGGTTTGCGTGTATTAAAAGGCATAGAAGATGTATTTGGTCTGATCATCCAGCCCGGTCAAGGCGGTGGCGTGAGAACGTCAAAGCCGCGTCGGGGCTGGTGAAGCTGGAAACGACCTGCTAGAAGAACGCCGAAGTCATTTAGACGATGTGGAGAGCCCGCATGCGCACCGCGACAATTGAGCGCCAAACCAAAGAGACCTCGATTTCCGTGAGCCTCGATCTCGACGGCACGGGAATCTATGACGTATCGACCGGAATCGGTTTTCTCGATCACATGCTTGAGCAGTTATCGCGACACAGCTTGATGGACCTGACCGTCAAAGCGACCGGTGATCTGCACATCGATTTTCACCACACCACCGAAGATACCGGTATCGCCATCGGTGAAGCCTTCAGCGCGGCTTTGGGTGATCGCAAGGGCATCACGCGGTATGGCTCGGCGTTGATTCCGATGGACGAAACGTTGTCTCGGATCGCGTTGGACGTGTCGAACCGTCCGTATCTAATTTGGCACGTAAACTTCACCAAGCCGAAGCTCGGCGACATGGACACGGAACTTTTCAAAGAATGGTTCCAAGCCTTCGCCCAAGCTGCGGGCATCACGCTGCACGTCGAAAACCTGTATGGTGAGAACAATCATCATATTGTTGAGTCGTGTTACAAGGGCCTCGCCCGGGCGTTGCGTCAAGCGATCGAGATCGATCCGCGCAAAGCCGACGAGGTACCGTCCACCAAGGGTATGCTCTGACCACGGGGCGTCGTCTCTCATGAAGATGTATTCTGTGTTTCTGCGAAATCTCGGTCGTGACGCCGCATCCGATCTGGTGTTCGTTAAACAGGGTTTCTGTTGGCCGGCGTTTTTCTTTACGGCGTTTTGGGCGTTGTGGAACCGCATGTGGTGGCAGGCGCTCGGCATTTTTGCGATTGTCGCGTTGGCCGGTTGGGCGCCCCGTGCAGCTGGACTCGGCAGCGAGGCTGAGAGCATTTGCAGCTTGGCCGCCGCATTGGCGATTGGATTTATCGGCAACGACCTTCGTGCTTGGGCGCTGGCCGACAAGGGCTTTGATGAGGTCGCCATGGCGTCCGGCAAATCAGTAGACGAGGCCGAGCGACGCTTTCTGGATGACGCCGATATCGACGCCAACGGCATTTATGCGTAATGACTGAAACCGTCGCCATCATTGATTACGGCTCGGGTAATTTGCGCTCTGCCGCGAAATCGTTTGAACGTGCTGCCATGGAAGCCGGCTTGGCGATGACTATCCATGTCACCGATGATCCGAAAGCCGTCGCCGCCGCGGACCGTGTCGTGTTGCCGGGCGTTGGCGCGTTCGCCGATTGTAAGCGGGGTTTGTTTGCGGTCGCCGGCATGCCGGACGCGCTGACTGCTCACGTCGACAGCGGCAAACCGTTCTTTGGGATTTGTGTCGGCATGCAGTTGATGGCGACGCGTGGCTTGGAGCATGGCGAGACCGAAGGTTTCGGATGGATTCCCGGCAACGTAGATCGCATCGTCCCGACGGACCCGACGCTGAAAATTCCGCACATGGGTTGGAACAGCCTGCAGGTGCCGGATGCGCCGCACCCCCTTTTGGCAGGGATCGAAACCGGTGAGCATGTGTATTTCGTGCACTCGTATCATTTGGTGACAGATGATGCGGCACAGGTTTTGGCGACGACCGACTATGGCGGGCCGGTGACGGCAGCGGTCGGGCGCGACAATATCGTCGGTACGCAGTTCCATCCCGAAAAAAGCCAGGCCGCGGGCCTTCGTATCATCACCAACTTTTTAAGGTGGCAACCGTGATCTTTTTTCCAGCCATCGACCTCAAGCAAGGCCAGTGCGTGCGCTTGGTGCACGGCGATATGAACCAAGCGACGGTCTTCAATGACAGCCCGGCGGCGCAGGCGAAAATTTTTGCCGATGCCGGCTGCACCTGGTTGCACATGGTTGACCTCGATGGTGCCTTTGCCGGCAAGCCGGAAAACGCCGATGCCGTGACGGCGGTTTTGGATGCGGTCGACATCGACGTGCAGTTGGGCGGCGGCATTCGCGATATGCAGACCATCGAAAATTGGCTCGCACGGGGTCTTAAGCGCGTGATCTTGGGCACTGCTGCCGTGCGTGATCCGAATTTGGTGCGCCAAGCGTGTAAAGCGTTCCCGGGCCAAGTCGCCATCGGCATTGATGCCAAAGACGGCTTTGTCGCCGTTCAAGGCTGGGCCGAAGCGACGACGATTGAGGTCATTGAGCTTGCGAAACAATTCCAAGATGCCGGTGCGGCGGCCTTGATCCACACCGACATCGGTCGCGA
>TARA_R110002111_G_scaffold172909_1_pt1 | contig 69023 bp, 68 predicted proteins | sample TARA_R110002111 | Tara Oceans TARA_R110002111 (sample SAMEA4397363) | marine metagenome | biome: Polar Biome; feature: [ZZZ] marine water layer (ENVO:01000295); material: water (ENVO:00002006), including particulate matter (ENVO:01000060) such as... | depth 199 m
AAGTCAGAACTCCTCTCACCCGAATGAAAGGAGAACCGCAAGATGGTGGCGTGGTGCCCTTCTGCGTCGCCGTCTCCGAAAACAACTCGCTACGTTGCTGCGCAGGAGGCCGGGCAACCTTATCCATCAGTTAGCCTCCTTGCAGATCCGTTTGATGGCTTCATAGATCCAGCCAGTGACCGAACGGGTGTCCTTGAGGATACGATCACACGCATTGGACTCCAGCTGCTGGCGGATACGCTCGACCACCTTCTGGTCCACATGCTCCCGACCCAGCGCTTTCAGGGCCTGCACTACCAGGCCACTCTCGCGGTATTTGAAACCCACATCCTTCAAGGCTGATTTCTTGAACACCATCAGGTTGTCCAACTTGCGATAATCGGACCTGACCGAGGCCAGCACATGACCCTCCGGCACCAGCACCAAGGTACCTGGCTTCGCCAAGTCGTATCTGGCCCAACCGCGGGGATAGAATCGCTGCTTAAACGCCACTACGCTGGCCAGCAATTCTGGATCGGCCAAAGCTTTTTCCTTGACCGGTGACTGGGCCATCTTGGCCAGGTCGTAATAGTTGCGGAAACAACCATCTACGATATTGAGCGCCGTGGCGAATTCCCGCCCCGTTTCAACCTGACGCCCCGCTGCGTGGTGTGGGATCTGGAGGAAGTGGAAGCCTGGATCGAGAAGCGTAAGCGACGATTCCGATCAGGAAAAGCAGCCTCCACTCCAGGGCCGGACGTGAGGCAGCGCATCGCACGCCCGGTGCGCTCTGGCAACAACTGAGCTGACAGCTATGCCGTCAGCAACTCTATGTTGTCCCGCCTGCTCATCGGGTGACGAATTGTTTCCTTTGTGATGTTCACTTCCAATGCCACTTGAGCGATTTCCAGTATGCCAGCATCAACCTGGTAACCCCCTCGCGCTTTCAGCCAATCCAGCACCTCCGCCAGATGCCAGATCGAGGCGCTACCTTCGTGAACCGGCATGGGGAATATCCCTCGGTGGGTCAACATGAGCTTGCGCATCGCCTGCCGGGAAATTCCCACAATATCGGCCACATCCGTCAGCCCGACAAGGTCGGGGGAAGCCTCAATCAGGCGTGCGGAAGGAACAGCGTTTTTGACATCGGCCAGGGCAGTGCGAACTGCTTCCTCGGCGCTGTCTGCCTCGCGGGAGAATTCCAGCGCCAAGCGACCGGGCTGCCCCACACCGACGAGGGCGTCATCACAACCAGCGGCGCCCAATCGTTCGACGAGAGCGTCCAAATCGCTGTCGTGGTCAGCCAATTGGTATTTCAGCGTAAAAATATATTCCATAGCTTAATCCTCCGACTCCGACTCCGTATCGCCCCGGCGCTGGTGAGTGGCGCATTTGTCCACCACCCTGCGCAGCGCTCGTGCGTGACTGCCGGGATTTCTCGGCGTGCTCCACACACTGGCGATACAGAACTCACCACAGCGGCATTCATCGTCATTGTAGGGGCAGTAGATCTTGCCCCAGGCATGACTACCACCCACTTCGACTCGCCAGCCCTCCTTTTCCGCATGCTTGAGCGCGGCTTCAATTTCCTTCTTCGGATGTGATGAGCGAGTCATTCCTTGTCTCCAGTATGGGGATGGCACCCAAGGTTGTCAAGTGACAACCTTGGGCTGCAAAAAGCGTCCTGCCGGTTATCCCGCGAGTTTACCAAACAGCCGAAGGACTCACTCAAAGTAAGTCTTTTCGGCTTCCCCATAAACCGCTTGGTCATGACCAATACACCACCCAGACGACCGCAAGCCAACAATCACCATGACTACGGCACTCATACCGATGCCCTCAATGCCGACACCGACATGCTTTTTTATCTTTTATTTTCAATGGCTTATTATCCTGCTAATTGGTAATGCCATGTAAAATACCATGTTCAGAAAATGCCTGCCTTTTGCGACATAACTGTTTCTCATTGCATCAATCAGCTGCAGCCACAGCTGGACATGATGTGATGTAAAGACTAGAATTTAATCAACTTGATTAGTTTAATCAAAATAGGTGCGTTATGAAAATACTCAACGCCAGTGACGCCAAACGCGAATTCGGTGAGGTGCTTATCAACGCTCAACACGGACCTGTTGGCATCAACCGCAATGGCAAACCCGTTGCCGTGGTGGTATCAGCGTCTGAATATGCGCAGCTTGAGGCTCTTAAAGAGGCGCATCTAAAGCAGTCCATCGAAGAAGGTATCGCCGACTTGCAGGCCGGAAAAGTCAGTGACGGCAAATCCGTCATAAACAAACTACGAAAACGAGTAGCTGGTTAAATCCTGGACTAACCCGTGTCGAAGCGCAGCCCCCGCTACCAGTTCACGGACAAAGCGGAAGATGATCTCGAAGGTATCATCGACTATACCGTCCAGGAATGGGGAGCCGTTCAAGCCAATACCTACCTTGACGGTCTGGAAACGCGCGCACAACTCCTTGCGGAAAATCCAGACCTCGGAAAAGCACGCGAGACAATATCCAAGGGACTACTCAGCTTCCCTTATGAAAGCCATATTCTGTATTACAAAAAACACGCCCGCGGTATCGTGATTGTACGAGTACTCCATCAACACATGGATCCGGTGAAGCACCTCTGATTCTGAAGAGCAGCAAAAATCCAGGCCTCTGCTTCGGGATTAAATAGCCGGTTTCTTGAGTGATCCAGTGCGCAGTTCAAGCTCTCCGATACCATGCCTGCATCAATTTAACTCTCATGGTATCGATGTTTTCAACCTTGCTACACGCAAAAAATACCATGAAAAATACCATTGATGATACCGATTATATTATCGATTTTATTGTTTTTATTATTATAATTCAATATGTTACAAATTTCTGTCACTCCCACTCGATGGTTGCCGGCGGCTTTGAGGATACGTCGTAGGTTACCCGGGACACACCGGCAATCTCGTTGATGATCCGGTTGGAGACGGTTTCGAGCAGATCGTACGGCAGATGTGCCCAGCGGGCGGTCATGAAATCGATGGTTTCAACCGCCCTCAGGGCCACCACGTACTCGTAGCGGCGGGCATCGCCCACCACGCCCACCGACTTGACCGGCAGGAACACGGCAAACGCCTGGCTGGTCTTGTGGTAGAGATCGGCACGATGGAGTTCTTCCAGGAAAATGGCGTCTGCCTTGCGCAGGATATCGGCGTATTCCTTTTTCACTTCACCGAGAATGCGCACGCCCAGGCCCGGGCCCGGGAACGGGTGGCGGTAGACCATGTCGTAAGGCAGGCCCAGTTCAAGGCCAATCCGGCGCACTTCATCCTTGAACAGTTCCCGCAGCGGCTCCACCAGCTTCATTTTCATGGTTTCCGGCAGGCCACCCACGTTGTGGTGGGATTTGATGACGTGTGCCTTGCCAGTCTTGGAGGCGGCTGACTCGATGACGTCCGGATAAATGGTGCCCTGGGCGAGCCAGTTCACATCGCGGATGGCGACCGCTTCGTTGTCAAATACATCGATGAAGGTGTTGCCGATGATCTTGCGCTTCTGCTCAGGATCGTTGATGCCCTTGAGTTTGGCCAGGAACAGGTCTTCCGCGTCCACCCGGATCACTTTCACCCCCATATTGCGGGCAAACATGTCCATCACCTGGTCGCCCTCGTGGAGACGCAACAGGCCGTTATCCACGAACACACAGGTCAGCTGATCACCGATCGCGCGGTGCAACAGTGCGGCAGTCACGGAGGAGTCGACACCACCGGACAAGCCCAGCAGCACCTTGTCGCTGCCGACCTGATCCCGGATCTGCCGGACCGCGTCGTCCACAATCTTCGCCGGCGTCCACAACGCTTCACACCCACAGATATCCAGGATGAAGTGCTCGAGAATCCGCTTGCCCTGGAGGGTATGGGTCACCTCCGGGTGAAACTGAACACCAAAGAGGTTCCGGCTCAGGTCCTGCATGGCGGCAATGGGGGCGCTCTCGGTAGACGCCAGCAGCTCGAAGCCTTCCGGCATAGCCACCACCTTGTCACCGTGGCTCATCCAGACATCCAGCAGTGAATCGCCGGTGACGGTCAGGTGATCGGTGATATCCCGCAGCAGTGGGCCGGCGGCGCGCACTTTTACCTGGGCGTAGCCAAATTCCCTCTTCTCGGAACTGGCAACCCGGCCGCCGAGCTGCTCCGCCATGGTCTGCATGCCGTAGCAGATACCGAGAACCGGAATACCACGCTCAAACAGGCCTTCCGGTGCCCGGGGGCCGCCCAGCTGTGTGACCGACTCAGGCCCACCGGCAAGAATAATCCCTTTCGGGTTGAACTCACTGAGTTCTTCTTCGGTAATATCAAACGCCCTGATCTCACAGTAGACACCAATCTCCCGTACACGGCGGGCAATGAGCTGGGTGTACTGGGAACCGAAATCGAGAATCAGGATGCGGTGGTCATGAATGTTCTGGGCCATGGAGTCCTCGGGGCAAAATGAACAACGCGGCCCTCAGGGGAGCCGCGTCTGGTATGGCGATGATTAACCGATACGGTAGTTTGGCGCTTCCTTGGTGATGGTCACATCGTGCACGTGACTCTCGCGCATGCCGGCATTGGTGATGCGGACAAATTCCGGCTTGGTACGCATCTCTTCCATTGTGCCGCTACCGGTGTAGCCCATGGAAGCACGCAGGCCACCAACCAGTTGGTGAACAATATTGCGCATTGGCCCCTTGCAGGCGACACGGCCTTCGATGCCTTCGGGCACCAGCTTTTCGATGCCTTTACTGGCATCCTGGAAATAACGGTCGCTGGAGCCCTGCCCCATGGCGCCAAGTGAGCCCATGCCACGGTAGGCCTTGTAGCTGCGGCCCTGAAACAGCTCGACCTCTCCAGGCGCTTCATCGGTGCCTGCCAGCAGGCTGCCGATCATGACGCAATGGGCACCGGCAGCAATGGCCTTGGCGATATCACCGGAAAATCGTATGCCACCGTCGGCAATCAGCGGCACGCCGCGGTCCTTGAGGGCAGCCGCCACGTTCGACACCGCTGAAATCTGGGGCACGCCGATGCCGGCGACAATGCGCGTAGTGCAGATGGAACCGGGGCCAATACCCACCTTCACGGCGTCGGCACCGGCGTCCGCCAGAGCGATAGCCGCCTGGGAGGTTGCAATATTACCGCCAATCACCTGAACTTCCGGGAAGTTCTGCTTGACCCAGCGAACACGCTCGATCACACCCCGTGAATGACCGTGGGCGGTATCCACCACCAGCACATCCACGCCGGCCTCTGCCAGCGCCATAATCCGCGCCTCGGTGTCGCCGCCGGTACTGACAGCGGCGCCGACACGCAACCGCCCCTGGTCATCCTTGCAGGCCAGCGGGTAGTCCTTTGCCTTCTGAATGTCCTTGACGGTGATCAGCCCGCGCAGCTCGAAATTGTCATTGACCACCAGCACTTTTTCGATGCGATGACGGTGCAGCAACTCCTTGACGTCGTCCAGGCAAGCCCCTTCTTTCACCGTGACCAGCTTATCCTTGGGCGTCATGATGTCCTGCACCGGAGTGTCCATCCGGCTTTCAAACCGGATGTCACGGCCAGTGACAATGCCCAGCAGGTCACGGCCATCGACCACCGGCAGGCCGGAAATATTGTTCGCCATGGTGATATCCACCAACTCGCGGACGGTGGTATCCGGCGTCACGGTAATCGGGTCTTTTACCACACCGCTTTCGAACTTCTTGACCTTCCGAACCGCTGCTGCCTGCTGCTCAACGGTCATGTTCTTGTGCATGATGCCAATTCCGCCTTCCTGGGCCATGGCAATGGCCAGGTCTGCTTCGGTAACGGTATCCATCGCGGAAGATACAAGCGGAATGTTCAGAGTGATACCTTTGGTCAACCGGGTCTGCAGGCTCACCTGGTGGGGAAGAACTTCTGAATATCCGGGAACCAGCAGAACGTCATCAAACGTGAGGGCTTCTTCGGCAATTCGCAACATTGGGATCCGCCTTTTGAACGTGCTAAGTTGGAAATTTCAGTGCTGTACCCGCGGCGGCACAACAAAGCAAAATCCTTAATCGGCCCATTATAAAGGGGCTCTCGGGGACAGTAAACCGCGCCGTTTCCAACGTTCGATTGCATCTTTTTGAAATTTCGCTATTTTTAACCTCCCATTTTTCGGCTATTGCGTATGCATAACGACGGAGTCAGACCGGTGACATCTCCCCTTCAGGACACCCGCCCCCGGGCACTCAGCGTCAGCGAACTGAACCATCAGGCCAGACACCTGCTGGAATCCAGTTTTATGCAGGTGTGGGTGGAAGGTGAACTGTCGGGATTTTCACGGCCTTCTTCCGGGCACTGGTACTTTTCCCTGAAGGACCGGAAGTGCCAGGTACGCTGCGCCATGTTCCGCGGTTTGAACCAGCGAATCCGGACCTTGCCGAAAGAAGGCGACCAGGTACGCATCCGTGGCAAAGTCACCCTCTACGAGAACCGGGGCGACTTCCAGATTATCGTCGAGCATATGGAACCGGCCGGCCTCGGCGCACTGCAGCAGGCCTTTGATGTGCTCAAGCGCAAACTGCTCGCCGAAGGCCTGTTCGATAACACCCGGAAAAAACCGCTACCCTCGCTGCCAAACCACATTGGTGTGGTTACCTCGCCCACCGGTGCTGCCATTCACGACATCCTCACCGTACTGGCACGTCGCTGCCCGGCCATTCCGGTTACCCTTTATCCAACCGCCGTGCAGGGCAAGGCCGCAACCTCCGATATTGTCCGTGCCATTGAACGTGCCCAGGCCCATGGCGTTGCCGATGTACTGATCATCGGCCGGGGGGGCGGATCTCTGGAGGACCTCTGGTGCTTCAACGAAGAAGCTGTGGCCCGGGCCATTGCGGCCTGCGCAATCCCCACTGTCAGCGCGGTTGGTCACGAGGTGGATGTCACCATTGCCGATTTCGTGGCCGATCTGCGTGCCCCAACGCCCTCGGCGGCCGCCGAAAAGATCTCACCGGACCAGTCCGACTGGCTGAAGCAGCTCCGTGAGCGGAAGTTCAGGCTCGCCAACGCCATGGAGCTCACCCTGAAACGCCTCGGCACCCAGCTCGGGCATCTGACTACGCGACTGCGGGATCCGAGACGGGAATTGCTTGAAAAGGCCCAGCGCATGGATGAGTTGGAGCTGAGGCTCGAAAAGGCTATCCGACAGCACTTGAGCACGGCAAGTATCAGGAATGACCACCTGCGCCAGAGGCTGGTGATGCAATCACCTGGCCGACAGCTTTCGCAAAACCAGGTCACGGTGAACCGTATTACAGAGCGACTGGTCTCGCTGATGCAACAGGGTCTCCGATATCGGCGGGAAACCCTGGAACACGCAGCACAGACCCTCAACGTCGTGAGCCCTCTGGCAACTCTGGGCCGTGGTTACGCCATCGTGCGGGACGGTGATGGCAGGATTGTCCGGGAGGCATCGGCGGTCAGTGCCGGGGATCGCATTTCCGCCCGGGTTGCGAGGGGTGAGCTGACAGCAAAGGTAACATCGGTCAGCTCTGTGGAGGAAACCGGTCGATAAATCCGCCGGACTAAGCCAATGGTCTACTAGTCCATGATTTCAAACGGCCTAAAGTTGTCAGGAAACGCACTAAAACAACAACAGGCACGATGAGGTGGAATATATGGACTACCACTCAGAGTTCCGGCGGTCGATAGACAACCCGGACGACTTCTGGCGTGAACAGGCGGAAAAAATTGACTGGCTCGAGCCGCCGAAAACCATCTGGCAGCCGACCGACAACGGCCACGGGCAGTGGTTTCCCGACGGCACCCTGAACACCTGTGACGTGGCGCTGGATGCCAACATCCGGGCCGGCCGGGGCGATCAGAAAGCCCTGATCTACGATTCACCGGTCACCAGCACCAAACGCTCCTACACCTACAGCGAACTCACCGAAGAGGTGGCCCGCTTCGCGGGTGCCCTCAGGGATCGTGGCATCACCAAGGGCGACCGGGTCATCATCTACATGCCGATGATTCCTGAAGCCGTTATCGCCATGCTCGGCTGCGCACGCATCGGCGCGGTTCACTCGGTGGTGTTCGGCGGTTTTGCCGCCCACGAACTGGCGGTTCGCATTGACGATGCCACACCCAAAGCGGTTATCACCGCCTCCTGCGGTATCGAAGTGACCCGCGTCATCGAATACAAGCCGCTGGTGAACAAGGCCATCGACCAGGCCAGCCACAAACCGGAAACCTGCATTGTTTACCAGCGCCCCCAGGCAAAGGCAGACCTGAGCCCGGGTCGCGATTTCGACTGGAACCAACTGATGGCGGCCGCCGAAGCGGCTGACCCGGTGCCCGTCAAATCAACCGATCCGCTCTATATCCTCTATACCTCCGGTACTACCGGCAAGCCAAAAGGCGTGGTCCGGGACAATGGTGGCCACGCGGTTGCCCTGAACTACAGCATGGAACTGGTCTATGACGCCAAACCCGGAGACATATACTGGGCCGCCTCGGACGTGGGCTGGGTCGTCGGCCACAGCTACATTGTGTACGCCCCGCTCTTTGCAGGCTGCACGACCATACTTTACGAAGGCAAACCGGTGAAAACCCCGGACGCCGGCGCATTCTGGCGGGTGGTCGAGGATCATAAGGTAAACATGCTGTTCACCGCGCCGACGGCCTTCCGGGCGGTTCGCAAGGAAGACCCCGAGGCGGACCAGCTTTCCCGCTACGACATCAGTTCACTGAAGCGCCTGTTCCTGGCCGGCGAACGGCTGGATCCGGCGACGTACGAATGGCTTAAGGAACATACCGGCCTGCCGGTTCTCGATCACTGGTGGCAGACCGAAACCGGCTGGGCCATATGCTGCAATCCGGTCGGCATCGAAATGATGGCCACCAAACCCGGCTCCGCGACGGTGCCCTCACCCGGTTACAACGTCCAGGTGGTGGACCGGAACGGCAGCCAGATGCCCGCGGGCGAGCAGGGACAGATCGCCGTAAAACTGCCACTGCCACCGGGCTGCATGATGACCGTGTGGGGTGACGACGAGCGCTTCCGCAAGACCTATCTGGAGCCCATTTCCGGATTTTACAGCTCCGGCGATGGCGGTTTTATTGATGAAGACGGCTATGTATTCGTCATGGGCCGCACGGATGACGTGATCAACGTTGCCGGCCACCGCCTGTCTACCGGCGAGATGGAAGAGGTGGTGGCTTCCCATCCAGCCATCGCAGAGTGCTGCGTGGTGGGTGCTCACGATGACATGAAGGGGCAGATCCCCATCGGTCTCGTGCTGATCAAGGATGGTGCGACCATTGACCACGATGAACTGGAAGATGAACTGGTGGAGATGGTGCGTGACAAGATCGGTGCCATTGCCTGTTTCCGGCGGGCCCTGGTGGTTGACCGCCTGCCGAAAACCCGCTCCGGCAAGATTCTGCGACGGGTGATCCGGCAGATTGCCGATGGCGAGGAATACACCGTTCCCAGCACCATTGACGACCCGGCCATACTGGAGGAAATCAGCGAGCAATTCCGCCACTAGCGGAATTGCCGGCAACCGACAACCGTCCCCGGTCAGACCGGGGACAATGAGTCTTTGTGTCCAAAACCACAACCCGTTGTTTTTACAAAAATTAAAACCTGCGCGAAAGGTTTGAAAATTTCGTTGACGCCCCCCGAACTCGGTCTATACTGAAATTGCTGTGAAAATACAGCGGTATTTGGTGAATGCGTTTCAACGTCCTGCCGAAGTGCTCTTCGTTGCCCCTTTCCTCAGTACTCTCTGGATTTCTCAGCATCGGTTCCGCATGGAATTTGAAGGTCCCGTGAGGGTAAATTACAGAAAGACAGGAAAGATCAATGTCCGATACTAAAACTGGCCACGTTAAGTGGTTTAATGAGTCCAAAGGCTTTGGCTTTATCGCTCAGGACGGTGGCAGTGACGTGTTTGTTCACTACAGCGCAATCAATTCAAGCGGTTTCCGTACCCTGACCGAAGGCCAGCAGGTGCAGTTCACCGTTACACAGGGCCCGAAAGGTCCCCAGGCGGAAAACGTAACCCCCGTCTGAGGGTTACGTTCCGTCCTTTGCCCCTCACGGGCATCGGAAAATCAACAAGCCGGCATTCGTGCCGGCTTGTGTCGTTCCGGGCGTCGGCCTGGCTCAGGCGCCCGCAACCTCGGCTTCCCTCGCCGGCGCCGGCATTTCGATTCCCACCGCCTGCGCTACGGCCGAGAACAGCGCCTGCAGTGTTGCGGAGGTGGTATCTTCCGCCAGTGCCGCCGCACTGCAGTGCCTGCCATTGGCAGTCAGCCGGATACAGGCCAGGGCATTGGCATCAGTGCCTTCACCCAGGGCAAACTCGTCATACGCTTCAACCGCAATGGAGACACCAAACCGGCCTTCCAGGGCTTCGGACACCGCTTCCACGGCACCCAGGCCGCGGCCGTCCAGGCGCACGGGTGCAGACTCACTGCCAACGGACACTTCGGCGCGAACGCCCTCTTCGTCCCGGTGCAGATCGTAGGATCTCAATACCCAGTCAGCATGAACCTTCAGGTAACGGTTCTCGAACAGCCGGTGAATGGTCAGTGAATCGATCTCACCGCCATTGGCTTCCGCCTCTCTCTGCACCACCTTGCTGAACTCGATCTGCAGCCAGCGCGGCAGGCTGATGTTGTAATCCCGTTCCAGTACATAGGCGACACCGCCCTTGCCAGACTGACTGTTGATACGCACAACCTCCTCGTACCGGCGGCCTACATCAAACGGATCAATGGGCAGGTAGGCCACATTCCAGGCACCCCCTTCTTCCCGGCGCGCCAGACACTTGCGAATGGCATCCTGATGACTGCCCGAGAAGGCAGTGAACACCAGCTCCCCGGCATAGGGGTGGCGGGGATGAGTGGAGATTTCGGTGCAGGCCTCAACCAGCTCGCTGATCTCCGCCATTCCGGAAAGATCCAGCGCGGGGTCAATGCCCTGGGAATAGAGGTTCATGGCCATGGTGACCAGATCCATGTTGCCCGTGCGCTCCCCGTTACCCATCAGGGTGCCCTCAACGCGGTCGGCACCGGCCATCACAGCCAGTTCCGCAGCCGCCACGGCGCAGCCACGATCATTGTGGGTATGCACACTGATACGGATGTGCTCACGGCGCTGGATGTTGTCGCAAATCCATTCAATCTGGTCGGCAAACACATTCGGCGTTGCCATTTCAACGGTCGCGGGGAGGTTGACAATCATCGCCTGCCCCTGGTCCGGACGCCAGACATCGCTCACGGCATCAATCACGTCAGCCGCGAAATCCAGCTCGGTGCCAGTGAAACTTTCCGGTGAATACTGGAACGTCCATTCCGTTTCCGGATGGCGTGCCGCTATGTCCCTGACCACCTTCGCACCGTTTACCGCAATATCACGGATGCCGTCACGGTCCAGCCCGAACACCTGCTCCCGCTGCACGGTCGATGTCGAGTTATAGACATGCACGATGGCCTTGCGGGCACCGGAGAGCGCCTCGTAGGTACGCTTGATCAGTTCCGGCCTGGCCTGGGTCAGTACCTGGATCTTCACATCCTCAGGAATGCGGTTTTCTTCGATCAGCTTGCGGCAGAAGTCAAAGTCAGGCTGACTCGCAGCGGGAAAACCGATTTCAATTTCCTTGAAACCCAGCTTGACCAGCAAATCGAACATCCGCTGCTTTTGCGCAACCGACATGGGCTTCACCAGCGCCTGGTTGCCGTCCCGAAGGTCCACCGCACACCAGGTCGGTGCCTTTTCGATGACCTTGTCGGGCCAGCGGCGATCCGTTTTGGCAACCGGTTTGAAGGCAACGTATTTGCGATGATCAAAAGCCATGGGTGTTATTCCTTGCGGTTTCGGGAATGAAATTCTCAGCGTGTACAGGTTAACGCGATAACGCTGATATTTGATTGCGAAGTTTGGTTGAAAAGCGTACTTTTAATTCATTAATTGCTATTTATATATTATTCGTGGAATTTTATGCCAGATAATCAGAAAAACCTCATTAAAATTGATAAAATTGACCGGAGAATCCTTGAGCAGGTCCAGAACGACGGTTCCCTGACCAACCAGGAACTGGCGGAAAAGGTGGGGCTTTCTCCCTCTCCCTGCCTGCGCCGGGTTCGGGCCCTTGAGGAAGCGGGCATCATTGTCAGGACTGTGACCATCCTGGACCACAAGAAGCTGGGCCTGTCACTCACGGCGATCATCCTGATCGGCATGGACCGACATACGCCAGAGCGTTTTGCCACCTTTGAAGAGCAGGTCGCCGACTACCCGGAAGTGCAGGAGTGCTACCTGATCACCGGGCAGGATGCCGATTACATGCTCAAAGTCGTGGTTCCGGATATGGACCACTACCACCATTTCCTGCTCAACCGGATCACCCGGATTCAGGGGGTCAGTGGCGTCCATTCAAGTTTTGTGCTTCGACGGGTAATAGACAGTACCGCCCTGCCCCTGGGCTACCTGTCCTGAATCAGGAGAGGTGGCCCAGGCGCAGCATCAATGGATTCGTCGGTCATCATCTGTACCTTGTGCAACAGGCTCCGTACAATAATGACCACTTTGCGAAAAATAAGGGCTGCAGCGGGCCAACCGCCGACTGTCCATTAGTCTAACACTCCAGATTTCTGACAAACGGAAGACACGATGCGAGCAAGCCGTTACCTGATTGCCACCCAGAAAGAGACCCCCGCCGACGCGGAAATCATCAGCCACCAGCTGATGTTGCGTGCCGGCATGATTCGCAAACTGGCTGCCGGGCTATACACCTGGTTGCCGATGGGGCTGCGGACTCTGCGCAAGGTTGAACGGATTGTTCGTGAAGAGATGGACAAGAGCGGTGCCCAGGAAGTTTTGATGCCGGCTGTTCAGCCCGCGGAACTGTGGCAGGAATCCGGCCGCTGGACCCAGTACGGCGGAGAACTGCTGCGGATGAATGATCGTCACGGCCGGGACTTCTGTTTTGGCCCGACCCACGAAGAGGTCATTACCGACCTGATCCGCAACGAGCTCAAGAGCTACAAGGAGCTGCCGGCCAATTTCTATCAGATCCAGACCAAATTCCGAGATGAGCGCCGTCCCCGGTTCGGCGTGATGCGTGCCCGGGAATTCATCATGAAGGACGCCTACTCCTTCCATATCAATGCCGAGTCCCTGGATGAGACCTACCAGCTCATGCACCGCACATACTGCGCGATTTTCGACCGCCTGGGGCTGGATTACCGCCCGGTACAGGCCGACTCGGGTGCCATTGGCGGCAGCGCCTCCCATGAATTCCATGTGCTTGCCTCCTCCGGTGAGGACGACATCGTCTTCAGCACCGGCAGCGACTACGCCGCCAACATCGAGAAGGCCGAGGCCCTGGCCCCTGCCGGCCAGCGCCCCGCGCCTGCTGAAGCGCTGAAAGAAGTCGCCACTCCGGACCAGAAAACCATTGACGCCGTGTCTGAATTCCTGGGCATTGATGCCACGCGCACGGTCAAGACCCTGCTGGTCAAGGCCGAGGCCTATGAGGAAGGCCACTCAGGCCTGGTGGCACTGATCCTTCGGGGCGACCACACCCTGAACGAGATCAAGGCCGGAAACCTGGCAGGCGTGGCTGAGCCCCTGACCATGGCGACGGATGAGGAAATCGAACTGGCTACTGGCTGCAAGGCGGGCTCCATTGGCCCGGTCAAGCTGAACGTGCCGGTGATCGTTGATCGCAGTGCCGCTCACCTGGCGGACTTTGTCTGCGGCGCCAACCGGGACGGCTTCCACCTGACCGGCGTGAACTGGGAAAGGGACGTCCCGCTGGATCGCGTGGAAGACCTGCGCCAAGTAGTAGAAGGCGACCCGAGCCCCGACGGCAAGGGTACCCTGGAAATCCGCCGGGGTATCGAGGTTGGGCATATCTTCAAGCTCGGCAACAAGTACAGCACTGCCATGAACGCCACGGTCCTGGACGAGAACGGCAAGAGCGTGATCATGGACATGGGTTGCTACGGTGTCGGCGTATCCCGGATCGTCGCCGCCGCCATTGAACAGAACCACGACGACAAGGGCATCATCTGGCCGGACGCCATTGCCCCGTTCGAGATTGCCATCGTCACACTCAACGCCCACAAATCACCCACGGTTGCCGAAGCCGGCGAGAAACTGTACGTACAGCTGCGCCAGGCGGGCTATGATGTACTTCTGGATGACCGCAACGAGCGCCCGGGTGTGAAGTTTGCCGATATGGAGCTGATTGGTATTCCGCACCGGTTCGTGGTCTCCGAACGGGGCCTTGCGGCGGGCACTCTCGAGTACAAGGGGCGCCGGGATGAGGAAAAGCGGGATATCCCGGTGGCTGAGGCACTGCCTTTCCTGGTCAATGCTTCGCCCCGTAAAGGGCTTTGACCCCGACCCGTCGGACGACAGGCTTAAACGCTGACGGTACTGCCGAACAAGTGCCGTCAGGGGCTCCCGGCCCCGGCAACAATGCCGGGTTCCATTTCCAGACCAACTCCGAACCGTTTCTTAACGGATTCCCGGATCTCCTCCGCCAGCGCCAGAATGTCTCTGCCACTGCCGCCGGAGTGATTAATGAGAACCAGCGCCTGGCGATTGTGAACACCCACCCGGGCATTCCGGAAACCTTTCCAGCCACTCTGGTCGATCAGCCAGGCCGCAGCCAGTTTAACGCCACGCTCCTGAGGGTATCCGACAATACCCGGATGCTGCGCTCTGAGCGAATCGAACTGCGCCATATCCACCACCGGGTTCTTGAAGAAGCTGCCGGCGTTGGGAATCATGGCCGGGTCCGGCAGCTTGCGCCTCCGGATCGCCATGACCGCCTCGGCGACATCCAGGGCGTTCAGAGCAGGGTCCGGCGTATCATCGAGGTACTCCTGAAGGTCACGGTAACCCAGTGCCAGAGGCTTGTTACGGGATAGCCCCAGGCGGATTTCCGTAATCACGAAACGACCGGGGGTGTGCCTGAACAGGCTATCGCGATAGGCGAAGCGGCACTCGGCATTGCTGAGGGTAACCAACTCACCGGTGGCACAATCCAGTGCCGTGACCGATTCCAGGCAGTCACGTAGTTCAACCCCATAGGCGCCAATGTTCTGAACCGGAGCGGCGCCTGCAGTGCCCGGAATCAGGGCCAGATTCTCAATACCGCGATAACCGGCCCTGGCAGCGTACAGGACAGCCTCGTGCCAGTTCTCTCCGGCGCCCAGAACCAGCGTGGCCCGGTGATCAACGACTCGCTCCCAGCTCCGCCCCCGGATGGCCATGCGAACAACCAGCCCCCGGAAATCACCGGCAAACACCAGATTACTTCCACCGCCGAGAATCAGAGTCTTGTGCGGCCCTTTTGCTGCCCACTCCAGCGACCAGGCCAGCTCGGCAGCACTTTCGACCTCGACAAAAAAACGGGCCCGGGCAGACACACGAAGCGTGTTCAGCGACTCCATCTGAACGTCTTCCAGGATCTCCGGATTCTGCCTCAAGTCAACCGCTCCCGGATACCGGCCAGCAAACCCGCAGTACCACAGGAATCAATGTCTACCTGTTCAGCCATTGTCGTTGCTTCTCCTTTCCAGCCATTCCCTCACCCGTTTCAGATCGCTTTCGGTATCCACACCGGCGGGCGGATTCACCGACGCCACATCCACGTGGATCCGGGCGCCGTTATACAGGGCCCGCAGTTGCTCAAGGGATTCGGTGATCTCCGTGGGCGCGGGCGCCCAGCGGACAAACTGCCCCAGTACCGAGACCCGGTAACCGTAGATGCCGATGTGCCGGAAGTAACCGATGTGATCAGGCATGGAAACGTCGACACGGGTCAAAGGCGTGCCATCCTGCCAATGGTCCCGGGCCCAGGGAATGGGCGCACGGCTGAAATAATGGGCCATGCCCTGATGGTCGAACACCACCTTGACCACATTGGGGTTAAAAACCTGCTCCGGATCGTGGATGCGCTCGCACAGGGTGGCAATGGCGGCGTCCGGGTAAAACTCCAGATTGTCCGCCACCTGGTTGATCAGCTCCGGCGGAATCAGGGGCTCATCACCCTGCACGTTTACGACACGATGGTCCGGCTCAAAACGGAGCACCCCTGCGACTTCTTCCAGCCGGTCGGTGCCGCTGGCATGGTTTGGCGATGTCATGACCACTTCAGTACCGAAGCCTTGGCAGACGCTCCGGATACGTTCGTCATCGGTCGCGACAACCACCCGGTCCGCCCGGCTTTCGCCGGCGCGCTCACAGACATGCTGAATCATGGGCTTTCCGGCGATATCCGCCAGCGGCTTCCCGGGAAGGCGGGTGGAGGCATATCGCGCCGGAATCACAACGGTAAAAGACATAGTGTCGCTACCCTGATGGCCTTTGACTTTAACGCTTGTGCAGGCGTTCGTCGGTGGACAGCGTCCGGGCCTCGGTGGCGAGCATGACCGGAATCCCCTCCCGGATCGGAAACGCCATGGCATCCTGATAACAGATCAGCTCGGTTCGGGCGTCATTGAGCTTCAGGTCGCCCTTGCAGACCGGACAGGCCAGCATTGCCAACAATTTTTTATCCATGGTGCTTACTCACTCGCTATCAAGAAGTTAACTGTTCAGAGCACTGGCGAACCCGCGCCAGAAGAGCGTCCCGGAACCGGTCCGGCAACCTGGCCTCAACGGCCAGGCTCCAGGCGTTGTCAGGAGCGAAACCACGGCATTTCACCGCGTCCTTCGCAGTCATAACGATCAAATCATCCGGGCCGGCATTCAGGTCGGCAACGCGGAAGCGATGATGATCCGGGAAAGCTGCTTCGGTAACCACGGCGCCCAGTGCCCTGAGTGTATCGAAAAAACGGGACGGATTGCCGATTCCCGCCACCGCCCTTACAGGCAGCCCCTTCAGATCAGAAATGGGCCGGGGTTTACCGGTCCTGACGTGAACCAGGGTTCCGGGTTCGAGTACCATTGAGTAGATCTGTGGGTGCTCTATACCGGCAAAACTCCCCATGACCTGATCGGAATGATCCGCTCCGTTAACAATAACAAAATCCACGGAGGCAAGCCGGGAGAGCGGTTCGCGCAGTGGTCCCACCGGAATCAGCGCACCGTTGCCAACGCCACGCCTGCCATCGAACACCGACAATTCCACATCCCGGGGCAGCTTGTAGTGCTGGAGACCGTCGTCACAGACAAGCAGGTTTCCGAGATTTCTGTCCAGGGCATATTCCGCCGCGCGCCGGCGCTGGGGATCCACAACAACCGGGCACCCGGTGCTGAGAGCCAGCATTACAGGCTCGTCGCCGGCCTCCAGGGGGCTGGTCCGGGCGTTAACTTCGAGGGGGTAATTAGCAGCCTTGCCACCATACCCGCGGCTGAGGATCACCGGGCGCCACCCGTCACCGGCCAGTTCAGAAACCAGCCAGGCGGTCAGGGGCGATTTACCGGTACCACCTGCGGTGATATTGCCAACAACCACAACCGGAACCGGCAGCGAGTCATCACGAGCCTCCCACGCAGAGCGGCGGCGGGCTTCCGCCAGGCTGCGGTATAGCCAGGAAAACGGTGCAAGAAACCCCAGAGGACGATGTCTGCCATACCAGAGACGGTCTAGCCACGAGCTCATGACTGCTCACTGAATTGCATCTGGTGCAACTGAGCGTAGGCGCCACCGGTGGCAAGAAGTTCATCATGACGGCCGGATTCAGCAATACGACCGTTTTCCATCACCAGTATCCGGTCTGCCTTTTCGATGGTGGACAAACGGTGTGCGATCACCAGGGTGGTACGCCCCCGCATCACGGTTTCAAGGGCATCCTGAATGTGGCGCTCGGATTCCGTATCCAGCGCAGACGTGGCCTCATCCAGGATCAGGATCGGTGCATTCTTGAGCAATGCCCGGGCAATAGCGAGCCTCTGGCGCTGGCCACCGGAAAGCATCACGCCGTTATCACCAATCATGGTGTCCAGGCCTTCGGGCATCCGGTCAATGAACTCGAGGGCATGGGCCTTGGCCGCTGCCTCCCGGATTTCTTCGCGACTGCAATCCCTGAGCGCACCATAGGCGATATTGGCGGCGATGGTGTCGTTGAACAGCACAACGCTCTGGGTGACCAGAGCAATCTGTGCCCGCAAGGCCTTAAGCGAGAAGTCCCGCAGTGAATGGCCATCGATGCGGATATCACCACCGGTAAATTCATAGAACCTCGGCAACAGGCTTACCAGGGTGGATTTCCCGCTTCCGGAGCGGCCGACCAGCGCAACACTCTGCCCTGCGGGAATCCGCAGCGAAATGCCTTCCAGTACGTTGTCCAACTGGTCCCGATACCGGAAAGACACATCATCGAACTCGATCTTGCCTTCAACACGGCCGGGGGAATAGCTGCCCGGGTCTTGCTCCGGCGATTCGTCAATGGTTTCGAACACATCGTAAGCCGCCGCCACGCCCTTCTGTATCTTGGCGTGGACCGACGTTACCTGCCGGATGGGCTTGGCCATGGTCGTCGCCGCGGTTATAAACGCCACAAGCTGGCCGGTGGTCATCCCACCCCGGATTTCCGGAGCCAGCATCATCCAGACCAGACCGGCGATCGCGATGGCCACCAGCACCTGAATGACAGGAACACTGATCGCCTGAGTCGATGCCATCTTGAGACTTTGCCTGAGGTTTTTATCGTTAACTTCCCGAAAACGCTGGCGTTCGTAGTCTTCACCACCGAAGGTCCGCACCACCCGGTATCCGGTAATGGATTCGGAGGCCACATGGGTGATGTCTCCCATGGACCCCTGAATCCGCTGACTGATTTTTCGGAAACGTTTACTGGCATAACTCACCACCGCACCGATCAGCGGTCCGACGGCGAGAAATATCAGTGTCAGCTTCCAGTTGGTGTACAACATGAAACCCAGCAGGCCGATGATGGTCAGGCCTTCACGCAGGGTAATCGTCACCGCATTGGTGGTGGCTTCCGCCACCTGCTCGACGTTAAAGGTAAGCTTGGAAACCAAACGTCCTGCCGCATGGTCATCGAAGTACCGGGAGGGCAGCGTCATCAGGCGATTGAATACGTCGTTACGCAGTGCGTTAATCACCTGACGGCCGACATAGCCGATAAAGTACTGGCTCAGGAAGGTTCCGGCCCCGCGAAACGCAAACACACCCACGATAACCAGGGTCAGCAACAGACGGTTCTGGTCGGTCGGGTTCTCAATGGCCGCAATCACATATTCCATGGCGGCCGCCATACCGGTCGAGGCAGCGGCATAGATAACGTTGCCAAGCACAGCAAGGGAAAACGCCATCCAGAACGGCTTCACGTAGGCCAGCAAACGCTTGTAGGTTTCCCAGCTGCCGGCCGGCACTGCCGGAGAGGGATCAGGCAGAGGCTCGGTTACCCTCACTGATTCTCAGCCTCCCGCTCCGTAGTGATACTCAGCTTTGCAAACCCCAGGCGGCCGGCAACATCCATGGCACGAACCACAAATTCGTGGGGGGTGCGGGCATCCGCCGTGATGATAAACGGCATCGAGCTGTTACCCTCTGCCAGCTCACGCACACCCCGCTCCAGGGTTTCACGCTGGTTATTGACCAGCGTGCGGTCGTTCAGGATGTACTGCCCTTCGGCATTGATCACCACGTCAATCTGCTTGACCTCCGAGGCCTCCGCGGGCTCCCCGCTTGCCTCCGGCAGTTCCACCTGCAGGTGGCTCTCCCGGGTAAAGGTTGTGGAAACCATAAAGAAAATCAGCAGCAGGAATACCACATCGATCAGTGGTGTCAGGTCAACCCCGACTTCCTGGCTTCTCTGGCGCTTGAACTTCACGGTGTTCAGGCTCCTTCCACGTCGATTTCGCGGTCTCCGTGCACAACCTCAACCAGCTTGATGGCTTCCTGTTCCATGCCGACCACCAGCTCGTCTACCCTGCGGATGAAATAGCGGTGACAGATCAGCGCGGGAATGGCCACACTCAGGCCGGCGGCCGTGGTAATCAGCGCCTCGGAAATGCCACCGGCCAGGTTGCCCGCGTTACCGACACCAGCCAGTTGAATCTCGGCAAAGACCTTGATCATGCCGATCACGGTACCCAGAAGCCCCAGCAACGGTGTGATGGTGGCCACGGTGCCCAGCGGGTTCAGGAAGCGCTCCAGGTCATGGATCACCTGACTGGCTTCGTGCTCAATACTCTCTTTCATGATTTCGCGGCCATGCTTGGCGTTGATCAGGCCGCCGGCCAGAATCCGGCCAAGGGGAGATGATCCCTGAAGGGCTTTCAGTTTCCGGCCATTCAGTTCTTTTTTCTTGATCCAGCGCCACAGTTCGTTAATGGTCTGCGACGGCGCAACCCTGGAAGCACGAAGGGTCCAGAAACGTTCCAGAATGATGGCAAGCGCCAGTATGGAACAGGCAACAATTGGCACCATCAGAATGCCACCGGCTTTCAACAGCTCGAACACGCTTGGTCTCCCTGATTGTTTACAAGCCGCGCTACTTTAGCATAGCTACCCCTGGAGGCCACAGCGGCAATGTCACGGTATTTTACATTGGTCACGGGTCAGCCCCGGGCCACCGATCCAGAACGGCGCCTCACGACGCATTTCCTTTAACACCAACCGGTTATCGGCGATAGTCATCAAGACGCTGCCGGAACAGGCGGTGTTCAGTGGGATCGCACCAGAGCGCCGGTAACGGGCGGTTACCATTTGATGGGGATGACCATACCTGTGGCGGTATCCGGCGGTATAGATTACCCAGTCGGGATCAAGCCCCTGAACCCAGGCTTCAGAAGAGGATGTCTTGCTGCCATGATGGGGAGCGATGACCACCCGACTGCCCGAATGACGCAATTTACCGCCGACCGAAAGAAAGGCCAGATACTGCGATTCCACGGACTCGGTAATATCCCCGGGCAGTATCCATTCAATACCCGATTCGGGATGATGGATCCGGATCACACAGGACGCATCGTTGCCCTCGGAAACACCCTCCCCTCGCCAGTAGTCGATGGTCAGAGCTCCAAAGGTTTCGTTGGCCCGTTCACAGGGTACGATGGGCACACCCGGAATTCGATTCCTGATTACCCCGGTTTCGCCGGCAACAACGCGACCGATTTCAACCTGCTCCGCGAGCTCTGATACACCTCCGGCGTGATCACTGTCCCCATGGCTTATCACCAGGGTATCGATTCTGTGGATGCCCTCGGCCTTCAGAGTTGGCAACAGCGTCGATTCAACGGCTGAAAACACCCCGGGCACGGCCGGCCCGGTGTCGTAGACAAGGACCTCCCGACCGTGACGGACAAGCACCGACAAGCCCTGCCCGACATCCCAAACCCGGATTTCGGGCTGATCCACCCGGGCATTCTGCGGTAACGATGAGGGTGAAGATCCCAGCCACACAAGTGCCGACACAACCGCCACCAGCCGAAACCCGGTGAATGGCGCAAACACCATAAACACGGTCAGCATCGATACCGCAGCGATTTCTTCGGTGCTGGCAGCGATTTCGGGCACTTGCCAGCGTGCGAGCCAGTCCAGAAAATGCCAGAGCAGACCGAGCACCGTATCAAATGCGGGGCCGAACAGGTTCGCCGCTTCCGGAATAGCGGCAGTCATCAGCCCGCCCGTGACCAGCAGGGGCATAACCACGAGGGATACCCAGGGAATCGAAATCAGGTTTGCCAGCAATCCCGCCAGGGGCTGCCCCTGCCCGAAAGTTTCCAGAACTGGCCATAAGCCGGCAAACACCGAGATCTGGGCAACCAACAGGCTAGCCAACCAACCGGCTCCTGCCAGTCGCGCTGAGAATACGGCGATAAGTACCGCTACGGCCGCAAACGACAGCCAGAATCCCTGATCCAGGGGTGCAAAAGGATCCAGCAACAAAACCACCGCCAGGGAAACCAGAAACGGTTGCCAGACGGGTGACTGTCGGGCCAACAGAAACAGCCAGCCGCCCACGATCACCATGACCAGTGCCCGGCGGGTGGGCACGGTAAAACCGGCCGCAAGAGCGTAGGCCAGGCAACATACCAGTACGGAAACAAAGGCAATCCGGCGTCCATTGAGTTCGCTCACGCGGCCGGCCGGCCAGGCCAGCAAGAGGCGTCGGCACAAAAAACCCGCACCCAGGGCGACCAGCCCCAGGTGCAAACCGGAGATCGCGACCAGATGAATGGTTCCCGTTGCTTTCAGAACATCCCAGTGCTTCTGTGTCATGTACCCGCGATGACCAATCAACAGTGAGGAAACCAGTGCGAAGTGTTCGGTGCCGCCGAACCGGTTTTGCACCCAGTCGCTCAACGCCAGGTGTGCACTCCGGTACCGGCAGTGCAGGGAACAAGGCACGGTTGGGTCCAGCTGAACGCTTCGGACACTGCCGGTGGCCCGGTAGCCTTTCCGGAACAGCCAGTTTTCATACCGGAAACCCACCGGGTTGAGGTTTCCGTGCGGTCTTTTGAGCTTGACCTCCAGGCGCAAACGGCCCCCCGGTAATCGCTCTGCTGCGTGACCATACCAGGCCAGCCGCAGCAAATCGGGCGGGCGCGCGCCCGGGACGTTTACCGGGGGAAGGTTATGCCAACGGGTAACACAGAAACTGAAGCGCAAACTGTCGAAACTTCCCGGTGACGGGATATCACACAGGTAACCGGATACCGACAGACGTTTCCCTTCGGCTTCAGGCGGCAACACTTCCGAAAGCTGGCTACGGGCATGCCATGCTGCCCAGGAAAGCCCCACCAGAAAGCCGAGAGCCAACACCGTTAACCGGCGAATCACGACAGACGCCGGACGGCAAAGGGTCAAAAAAAGCAGAAGTCCGGGTGCTAACAGCCACTGCGGAGGTGGCAGTATCGACAGCCAATACAGTAAGATGACGCCACCAGAAAAGGCGATAACGCCCAGGACTGAGGCACCGCGCCTGCCCGGCGGGTACGGCGAGCTGTTCAGACTTCCGGACAATCCTTGTCCTCCCGTATGTCACATTTACCGGCGACATCCGATGTGCCGGTCTTTTAACTCCGTTTAAAGGCAGAACTTCCAATGCCGAAGAAGTTCATGAAACGCTATCTGCCCTCACCAGAGAAGGTGCAAGCGATGCAGTCGCTGAGCTTTCTGGGCGATATCCTTCACGAACCCAATCTCTGGCATATCAATCGCCACAGTGTTGCCCGCGCGTTTCTTGTCGGTGTCTGGTTCTGTTTCATACCCATGCCCTTCCAGATGCTTGCTGCTGCATTTTTCGCGGTCTGGTTCAACGCCAATCTGCCGCTGTCGGTTGTTCTGGTCTGGATCAGCAATCCGGTAACCATGCCACCGATTTTCTATTTCAATTACAAAGTCGGGGCCTGGGCCCTTAGCCGCCCGGTTCTCAGTTTCGAGTTTCAGCTGTCATGGTCCTGGATCACTGAACGGCTCATGGACATAGGCATCCCCCTGTATCTTGGGTCCCTCATTGTTGCGACCGTGTCAGCCTGCCTTGCTTACCTGGTCATCCAGTTCCTGTGGCGCCGGAAAATACGCACAGACTGGCAGGTGCGGCGGGTCAATCGCCGGAAACGTCGCCGGGAGACCGATCAGGCTTCCTGAATCAGCCGACCCTGTTCAAGCCGTAACACCCGCCCCAGACTCCGGGCCATTTTCATGTCATGGGTAACCATGACAAATGCAATGCCCAGTTGATCCCGGAGCGACTCGATCAGTGACCTGACCCCCTCTCCCGTGTGCTCGTCAAGATTGCCGGTTGGTTCATCCAGCAGTACACAATCCGGCTCATTGACCAGCGCCCGGGCAATGGCCACCCGCTGACGCTCACCGCCCGACAGTTCACCCGGCTTGTGGGTCAGGCGCGCAGCAAGGCCAACTCTGCCTAACAGCGTTTCCGCTTTGTTCCGGGCGTCAGCGACCGCCATGCCACCCAGCACGCAGGGCATCATGACGTTTTCCAGTGCCGAGAATTCCGGCAGCAAATGATGAAACTGGTACACAAACCCAAGGTAACGGTTACGGAACCTGGCGCGGCCGGCTTCGGAAAGCCGGTGAATATCCTTGCCGCAGATGGAAATCTGGCCCGATGACGGCTTGTCCAGACCGCCAAGCAGGTTGAGCAGGGTGGTTTTACCGGCGCCACTGCTGCCAACAATGGCGACCGTTTCTCCGGGCGCCACGTTCAGAGAAATATCCGAGAAAATAGTGAGTTTTTCGGGGCCCTCACTGTAGGTACGGGTTACCTGCCGACAGTCAATCACCAGGGATGAATCCGCCATGACCGAATGCTCCTTACTCATAGCGAAGCGCCTCCGCGGGATCCACTCGCGAAGCCCGCCAGGCCGGGTAGATGGTTGCCAGAAGACTCATGGCAAGGCCGGCGCCGCTGATTATTAAGACATCCTGCCATTGCAGCTGCGAAGGCAGGTAGCTGATGAAATAGACGTCGGCACTGAGAAACTGGTGCCCCAACGCGCCTTCAAGCCAGGAAATAAAGGTACTGATATTGAGCGCGCCAAACACACCCAGTGAGGTGCCTATGACCGTGCCAAAGATACCGATCACCGCACCCTGAACAATGAAAATCCGCATAATCCGGCCCGGAGTCGCCCCCATAGTCCTGAGAATGGCTATGTCACCGGTTTTGTCGGTGACGACCATCACCAGCGTGGACACGATATTGAACGCCGCCACGGCGACAATAAACATAAGCAGCAGACCGATCATGGTTTTCTCCATGCGGATGGCCTGGAACAGATTGCCGTGGGTGCGGGTCCAGTCGGACACGTAATAACGCCCACCAAGCTGCTTCGCAGCCTCTTCCGATACCCGGGGAGCTGCAAACAGGTCATCCACCAGCAGGCGAATGCCTTGCGCCTTGCCTCCGGTGCGCATGAGTTTCGAGGCATCGTCCATGTGGATCAGGGCGTAATTGCCATCCAGCTCCGCCCCGACGCTGAACACGCCCTTTACCGTAAATCGCTTGAGCCGCGGCAGTATGCCCGCAGGCGTTACGGATGCCTCTGGCAGCACCACCGTGACCTTGTCACCTACCTGGAGGCGCAGACTGGCTGCCATCAGCCGACCGATAATAATGCCGAACTCCCCGGACACCAGGTCATCAAGCCTGCCTTCGATCATGTGATTTTCAATGATGGAGACGGTGCGTTCCTCTTCCGGCAGGATGCCATTGAGCACCACGCCGCGGACATTCCCACCGCCAGTGACCATGCCCTGCCCCTGAATAAAGGGCGCTGCTGCCAGCACGCGGGGATGCTCCTCAACCCGGGCATCCACGGATTTCCAGTCGTCCAGGGGGCCTGTGCCCTGAATCGTGGCGTGGGGCACCATACCGAGAATTCTCTGCTTGAGCTCCCGGTCGAATCCGTTCATCACGGAAAGAACAATAATCAGGACCGCAACACCCAGCATCAACCCGATCATTGACGTCAGGGAGATAAAGGAAATGAAGTGATTCCGGCGCTTGGCCGCCGTGTATCGCAAGCCTATATAAAACGATAAGGGTCTGAACATGGAGAGGCGCCTGTTGCTACCTTCAGGTCTGTCGTGGTCTGGTTTTCCCTGGCACCTTCCAGCACAGAGGGAAACTGCTAAACTACTCTGTATCAATAAAATTCCAGTTTTCCGGAGCCGAGATGCCGTCATCCAACATCCCCAGCGAACCGGCGGATTATTCACCCGAGCGCCGGGACTTTTTCCGCATTGAAGACCGAATCGGCCTGGAAATCCGCAAGCTTGCGCCCGACACACCCCTGGATGCGGATGCTTTCGACGGCGACCATCTTGAAAGCCTGAAAGCGGAGTTCAGGCGGCTGGACCAGGACGTGAAGTCCCAGCTTGCCAGCCTTGCCGAGAGAGACCGGTTACTTACCGGACTCATCAAATCCCTGAACGGCAAGCTGGATACGCTTGCGCGCATTATGGCCTTTGAGCAAAATCCGTTGCAACCGGAGGACTGGCAGGATGTGACCCTGAGCGAAGGTGGCCTGTCATTCTCAAGCAGTGCGCCGGCCTGGCAACCCGGGGACCGGCTTGCGGTCCGCATGACACTTCCGCCGGAGCTTTTCCAGCCTCAGGCTATCGCCCGGGTACTTGAGGTACACCCCGACGCCTCAGGTGGAGCAAGGGTCCACACCGAGTTTGCCCGGATTGATGACGGCGACCGGCAGCAGATCGCGCGGCATGTGATGCGGTGGCAGATTCGCCAGCGCCAAAAAGAGTAGACTGGGAAAACGGGTGACTTTTACTGATCTTTTTCGGATATTACGCTTTATCCATGTCCTCCAGAGCGAACCTTCAGAGGACATTGGCCTTCATGGAGATCGATCAATGAAAAAAAACAGAATCCTGCTCGGCGCACTGGCCCTGTCTACCACCCTGGCCCTTGTCCCGACCGCATCCGCGGTTGCCGACGAAATCCGTGTACCGGTGGGAACTCAGGCGAATCGCGACCAGGCAGATTTTCCCGGCACCGGAATGAGCCAGGCGTCGGTACGGGCTTCCTGGGGCGCCCCCCTGGAAATTCAGGGTCCGGTTGGCCAACCTCCCATCAGCCAGTGGCATTATCCGGCTTTTGTCGTTTATTTCGAAAATGATCGGGTAATCCATACTGTTCTCAAGCACAATCGCTGAATAGCCGATAGCGGCCCTCGAAGGCCCGAATTTCCCCGCTCATGTCCTGACGTTCAGCCGACCGTTGGTTAGAATGGCGTCTTTTGTGATTTAAGGTGGCTGTGAAGTGACAACCAGACGCGTATTGCCCGCAGAATGGGCCCCCCAGAGTGCCATCATGCTGACCTGGCCTCACCCAGGAACAGACTGGGTGGATCTGCTTGATGAGGTCGAGCCGGTATTCCTCGACATTGCCAGGGCCGTACTTCGCTACGAAAACCTGGTGATCAGCTGCGAGTACGTCGCCCGTTTGCAGGAACTTGACCGGGATCTGAACCGGTACGCTGAGGAAAACGGCTTTCCGGGTCGGGTACGCACCGTTCCGGCACCGGCAAACGACACCTGGGCCAGGGATCATGGTCCGATTACCATCGCAACCGATAACAGCCCGGTGCTGCTCGATTTCCGCTTCAATGCCTGGGGCGGAAAATTCCCCTTCGAAAAAGACGACGCCCTCAACCATCACCTGGCCAACGCCGGCGTATTCGGCGCCACCCCGATGCAGCGAGTCGACTTTGTACTGGAAGGCGGCTCCATCGAATCCGATGGCCAGGGCACTCTGCTGACCACCTCTGAGTGCCTGCTGACCCCCTCGCGAAATCCCTCCGTGGACCGGACCGCGATTGAGCAACTGCTGGCCGAGGTTCTGGGCGTTACCCGCATTCTCTGGCTTAACCACGGCTATCTTGAAGGCGATGACACCGACAGCCATGTCGATACACTGGCCAGATTCTGCGCCCCGGACCACATCTGTTATGTGGCCTGCCCGGATGTCGCAGACGAACACTACAGCGCCCTGGCTGCCATGGAGGAGGAGTTGCAGGAATTCCGCCAGCCGGACGGTACTCCCTACAAGCTGACAGCCCTGCCCTGGCCGGAGGCGATCCAGGATGCAGACGGACAACGCCTGCCTGCCACCTATGCGAATTTCGTGATTATCAACGGTGCGGTGCTGCTTCCCGTCTATGGCGTTGCCCAGGACGAAGAGGCAATTACCGTCATGAAGGCGATCTTCCCTTCCCGCGACATTGTGCCGATTGATTGCCGGGCCCTGATTCATCAGCACGGCAGCCTTCACTGTGTCACCATGCAGATTCCGGCCGGGGTCGTTACCTGATGAGCATTGATTCAAGCAACAACCGGATCACCATCGCAGCCATTCAGCAGGCCTGCAGTCCGGACAAGGCCGCCAGCCTCGCCACCACGGAAAAACTTGCCAGGGAAGCCGCAGCAAACGGTGCTGACCTGATTATTCTGCAGGAGCTCCACGCCACGCTGTACTTCTGCCAGACCGAAGACACCTCGGTTTTCGGGCTGGCCGAACCCATACCGGGGCCGACCAGCCAGAGACTGTCTGATCTGGCCCGTGAGCTGAGCATTGTCCTGGTAGGGTCCATCTTTGAACGGCGGATGAACGGTGTTTATCACAACACCGCCGTGGTGTTTGAGAAAGATGGCTCCATGGCCGGGCTGTACCGGAAAATGCATATCCCGGATGATCCCGGTTTCTATGAAAAGTTCTACTTCACCCCCGGTGACGCGCAGTTCAACGATGGCCGCAGTGGTTTCACTCCCATTGACACCTCCGTGGGCAGGCTGGGCGTCCTGGTTTGCTGGGACCAGTGGTACCCGGAAGCGGCCCGACTGATGGCCCTGGCTGGCGCCGAGATTCTTATCTACCCCACAGCCATCGGCTGGGATGTCACCGACGACCCCGACGAACAGGCCCGGCAACTGGAAGCCTGGATAACCGTGCAACGAGGCCACGCGGTCGCCAACAATCTGCCTGTGGTGGCACCAAACCGCGTTGGCACCGAACCGGATCCTTCCGGCCAGGGCGATGGCATCCGCTTCTGGGGTAACAGTTTTATTTGCGGCCCCCAGGGCGAATTTCTTGCCCGGGCCGATGACAACTCCGAATGCATACTGACCGTACCGATTGATCGCAACCGCAGTGAATCGGTTCGTCGCATCTGGCCGTATCTGAGAGACCGCAGGGTTGACGCCTATGGCGATATTCTCAAACGCGTGAGGGACTGAGCCGGGAATGAAAAAACTGGTCGATACCGTTGTCAGTGAACTGAACCAGATACTTCTGGGCAAGGATCAACAGGTCCGTCTTGCTCTCTGTGGGCTTCTGGCCCGGGGCCACCTGCTGATTGAAGACATTCCCGGCATGGGCAAAACCACCCTCTCCCATGCCCTGGCCAAAGTGATGGGGCTCAGCTACCAGCGCATCCAGTTTACCAACGACCTGCTGCCAGCCGATGTGCTTGGCTACTCCATGTACGACAAACAGGCCGGCAGCCTGGTTTTCCACCCGGGTCCGATCTTCGCCCAGGTAGTACTGGCCGATGAAATCAACCGGGCATCACCACGCACCCAAAGCGCCCTGCTTGAAGCCATGGAAGAGCGCCAGGTGTCCATCGAGGGTGAAACCCGGCCATTACCCCACCCGTTCTTCGTGATTGCCACCCAGAACCCGAGCGAACAGGGTGGTACTTATCCTCTTCCGGAATCCCAGTTGGACCGGTTCCTGATGCGCCTGCGCCTGGGCTATCCCGACCCCAGGGCCGAGCGGGAACTGCTGGAAGGCGAAGACCGGCGCGTGCTGACCGAAAGGCTTGTCACCCTGCTCTCCCGGGACGATCTGAAGACCCTCCAGGAAGCCGTAACCCGGATAACCGCCAGCCCGGCCCTGCTGGACTATATTCAACGCCTGCTGGAGCAAAGCCGCAGAATGCCGGGACTGCTGTACGGGCTCTCGCCCAGAGCCGGACTCGGCCTGCTGCGAGCTGCCAAGGCATGGGCCCTGATGGAGGGCCGGCATCACGTACTGCCGGATGACATCCAGGCCGTCTTCCCGGCCGTGGCGGAACATCGCCTGGAGCAGGGCGAATCCGGCAAAAGCACCGAACGTGTCAGACAGCTGCTTGCCTCCGTTCCAGTGCTTGAGTAAATAGCAAGGTTTTATAAGCGGTATTACCCAAAACAAATGGCAGGCCGCGTCTTTCATGTTAGCCTTTCCACTTTTCCTTGAAGCGTCTGGCCCTGAATACCGGGCCGGGCAACCTACGGCTTTTTCAGTGAGAGATCTTCAATGAGCGACACCAGACATTCCCGACTGATCATCCTCGGTTCCGGCCCGGCGGGCTACACCGCTGCTGTCTACGCAGCCCGCGCCAACCTGAACCCGACCCTGATTACCGGCATTGAAGTCGGCGGCCAGCTCACCACCACCACCGACGTGGACAACTGGCCCGGCGACAATGACGGCGTACAGGGCCCCGAACTGATGCAGCGCATGCTCAAACACGCCGAGCGCTTTGAAACCAGCATCGTCTATGACACCATCAACGAAGCCGACTTGCGCAACCGCCCCTTCCGCCTCAAGGGCGACGGCGGCGAATACACCTGCGACGCCCTGATCATCGCAACCGGCGCCTCCGCCATGTACCTCGGCCTCGAATCCGAAGAGAAATTCAAAGGCCAGGGCGTCTCCGCCTGCGCCACCTGCGATGGTTTCTTCTACAAAAAACAGAAAGTCGCCGTCATCGGCGGCGGCAACACCGCCGTTGAAGAGGCCCTCTACCTCTCCAACATCGCCGACGAGGTCACCCTGGTCCACCGCCGAGACAGCCTCAGAGCCGAAAAAATCCTCCAGGACAAACTGTTCGAGAAAGCCAAAAACGGCAACGTCAACATCGTCTGGGACCACACCCTCGACGAAGTCCTGGGCGACGGCACCGGCGTCACCGGCATGCGCATCAAAAGCATGAAAGACGGCTCGACTCAGGACAAGGAACTGGCAGGCGTCTTCATCGCCATCGGCCACAAACCCAACACCGACCTGTTCCAGGGCCAGCTGGACATGGAAAACGGCTACATCCGCATCCGCTCCGGCCTCGAAGGCATGGCCACCCAGAGCAGCATCCCCGGCGTCTTCGCCGCCGGTGACGTAGCCGACCACGTCTACCGCCAGGCCGTCACCTCCGCCGGCTTCGGCTGCATGGCCGCCCTGGATGCTGAAAAGTTTCTGGATCAACAAAACTGATTGTGATTGAGTAAGAGTACGAAGAAGGAACGCGAACTCAGGAGTTTGCAAAGGCTGCTGGGAACCCACTTCTGAAACTGTGCGGAGCCATGGATGGCGGAGCCAAGCGTACATGGACGTATTCACAGCGTGTTTCAGAAGTGGGTTCCCAGCAGCCGCTACTCCCAAAGCCCAACTCCCCAGTAAATGCCGGATAAGGATGACCTCACTACCCTGGCTAGACCCTGACCAACTCTGGTTCCCCCCCGCCAACGAAGCCCTGGACGACCCAGACGGGCTACTGGCCCTGGGTGGCGACCTGTCCACAGACAGACTCATCCTCGCCTACCGGAACGGCATCTTCCCCTGGTACAGCGACGAACAACCCATACTCTGGTGGTCCCCCAACCCCCGATGCGTGCTGTTCCCGAACGAAATCCACGTATCCCGAAGCCTCCGCCGCACCCTGAACCAGCAACGCTTTGTGGTCACCGCTGATCTGGCCTTCGGGCGAATTATCCGCCTGTGCGCCTCCACCCGGGCCGAGGGCACCTGGATCACAGAAGACATGATCACCAGCTACGCCAAACTGCACCGAATGGGCACGGCGCACTCCATCGAAGTCTGGAACCGCCGCGGCGATCTGGCCGGCGGGATGTACGGCCTGACCATCGGCCGGTGCTTCTTCGGTGAATCCATGTTCTCCCTGGAGACCAACGCCTCCAAAGTGCTGATGGTCCACCTTGCCCATCAGCTAAACGCGTGGGGCTACCGAATCATGGACTGCCAGGTGGAAAGCCGCCATCTCCTGACCATGGGCGCCAGAGTTATTCCCCGGGAAGAGTTTTTATCTATACTCAGGACGAGCATCGATCAGAAACCGGATCAGACCGACTGGACCTTCCGCTGGCAATGGCCCGGGCCGGAGGCGTAAATGAGCAATCTCAGAACCCTGGTATTCTTTGCGACCCCACCACACAATTGCAGCTATCTGCCAGACCGCGAGGCAACGACCATGTTCGTGGATCCGCGGGCCCATATCGACAAAAAACTCTACAGCCAGCTCACTGTCCTCGGCTTCCGCCGCAGCGGGTCCCATTATTACCGCCCCCACTGCGAGCAGTGTAATGCCTGCATTCCCGTTCGCCTGAAGGTCGATGATTTCAGGCCTGATCGTAGCCAGAGACGGGTACTCCGGAAAAATGAGGACCTGCAGTGCACAATGGTGCCGGCCAGCTTCACCGAAAGATACTACCGGCTCTACGCCACTTACATTGAACAGCGGCACCAGGACGGCGACATGTACCCGCCATCCCGGGAGCAGTTCACGTCTTTCCTGGTGGAGGGGGCAACCGATTCCTGGTTCCTCGAAATCCGCAGGGACGACCACCTTGTCGGGCTGGCAGCCGTGGACCTGCTGGACGACGGTCTCTCCGCCATTTACACCATATTCGACCCCGAACTGGAAGACCGGAGCCTGGGCACCTACGCCATCCTCTGGCAGGTTGAGGAAACCCGCCGCAGGGGCCTGCCCCATCTGTATCTCGGTTACTGGATCAGGCAGTGCCGGAAAATGAACTACAAAACCCGGTTCCGTCCCATTGAGGCGCTGCGTGACGGTCGCTGGCGAGAACTGAGTGATGGCTGACTTTGCCAAACGCGGACAAATCAGGCAGAATTGCGCAATTTAAAATCACGAGAAGCATATCCAAACGAGGTTTCTACTGAATGGCGAAATCAGATGTCATTGAAATGGAAGGCGTTATTATCGACACCCTTCCAAACACCATGTTCCGGGTTGAGCTGAGCAACGGTCACGTTGTCACCGCTCACATCTCCGGCAAGATGCGCAAGAACTATATCCGCATCCTGACAGGTGACAAGGTCAAGGTTGAGCTGACTCCCTACGACCTGAGCAAGGGCCGCATTGTGTACCGCGCCCGCTAAGGCTCAGGTGACATCTGGAAGCCTCTTCGGGGGCTTTTTTTGTCAAGCCATAAAAAACCGCTGCCCGGTTGCCCGGACAGCGGTTTTTCTTTACGTTGGCACCTCAGACGGCTTCCGCCGGTTCGTCCTCGTACTCGAACACCAGCTCATCGTCACGGAGATGGATATACACATCCCCGCCCTTCTCTGACAGGCGTCCGAACAGGATCTGCTCGGCCAGCGGGCGCTTGACCTTGTCCTGAATCAGACGGGACATCGGACGGGCACCCATGGTGACGTCGTAGCCTTTGTCCGCCAGCCAGGATTTCGCAGCATCATCCACATGCAACACAACATGCTTCTCGTCCAGTTGTGCCTGCAGTTCGGTCAGGAACTTGTCCACCACATGGGTAATGGTGTCCTTCTGCAGGTCGCCGAACTGGATGATACCGTCAAGACGGTTGCGGAACTCCGGCGTGAAGGTCTTGCTGATAATCTCCATGCCATCGGTGCTGTGGTCCTGTTCGCTGAAGCCAATCGAACGGCGGGCCATACTTTCCGCCCCGGCATTGGTTGTCATAACCAGGATTACGTGGCGGAAGTCTGCCTTACGGCCGTTATTATCCGTCAGTGTACCGTGGTCCATCACCTGCAGTAGCAGGTTGAAGACTTCCGGGTGGGCCTTTTCGATTTCATCCAGCAACAACACACAATGGGGGTGCTTGGTGACAGACTCCGTCAGCAGGCCGCCCTGGTCGTATCCGACATAGCCCGGCGGCGCACCGATCAGTCTTGAGACCGTGTGGCGCTCCATATACTCCGACATGTCAAAGCGCACCAGCTCAATTCCCAGAACCTTGGCCAGTTGTTTGGTGACCTCGGTTTTACCGACACCTGTCGGCCCGGCGAACAGAAACGCACCTTCCGGCTTCTCAGGCGCCTTCAGGCCGGCACGGGCCAGTTTGATGGACGTAGAGAGCGACTCGATGGCCGGATCCTGACCGAACACCACCATCTTCAGGTCCCGTTCGATATTGCGAAGCAGGTCCTTGTCGCTGGTGGAGACGTTCTTCGGCGGAATGCGGGCTATGTTCGCTACCACATCTTCGATATCAGTTACGTCGACGGTCTTCTTGCGCTTGCCTTCCGGCTGCAACCGCTGCCGGGCGCCCGCCTCATCAATCACATCAATAGCCTTGTCTGGCAGATGACGATCAGTGATGTACCGGTCCGCCAACTCCGCGGCAACCTGCAAGGCCTTGTCCGTGTACTTGAGGTCGTGGTGCTTCTCGAAGTTCGGCTTCAGCCCCTTGAGGATCTGGTAGGTATCCTCAACGCTGGGCTCATTGATATCGATTTTCTGGAAGCGGCGGGCCAGCGCACTGTCCTTCTCGAAGATGCCACGGAATTCCTGAAACGTGGTGGAGCCAATGCAACGGATCTCCCCGGAACTCAGCATCGGCTTCAGCAGGTTGGAAGCATCCATAACGCCACCGGACGCAGAACCTGCACCGATAATCGTGTGGATCTCGTCGATAAACAGAATCGCGTGGCTCTCTTTCTTGAGTTCCGCCAACAGCCCTTTCAGGCGTTTCTCGAAATCACCGCGATACTTGGTACCCGCCAGCAAGGCACCGAGATCCAGCGAGTAGACCACCGCATCGGAAATGATGTCGGGTACCTGACCATCCACGATTCGCTTGGCAAGCCCTTCAGCGATGGCGGTCTTGCCTACGCCGGCCTCACCGACCAGCAGCGGGTTGTTCTTGCGACGGCGCACCAGAATCTGCACTACCCGCTCAACCTCGTGCTCGCGCCCGATGAGTGGATCAATCCGGCCCTGGCGGGCCTGCTCGTTGAGATTGGTTGCGTAACTTTCCAGTGGCTTGGAAGGGCCACCCTCCTCTCCGGCTTCTTCATGGGAAGCCTGATCATGGCTTTCCTGATCTTCGACGCCCTGAACCCGGGAGATTCCATGAGAGACGAAATTGACCACATCAATGCGGGCAATGCTCTGTTTCTTGAGCACATACACCGCCTGGCTTTCCTGCTCGCTGAAGATAGCGACCAGCACATTGGCCCCGGTTACCTCTTTCTTGCCCGAGGACTGAACATGGAACACCGCCCGTTGCAGCACTCGCTGGAAACCCAGCGTGGGCTGGGTCTCCCGCTCACTGTCACTGCTCGGGATCAATGGTGTTGTTGAGTCAACAAACTCGACCAGTTCCTCCTGAAGTCGCTTGAGGTCCGCACCACAGGCCTTCAGGACGCCCACTGCCGATTCGTTATCGAGCAGGGCCAGCAACAAATGCTCCACAGTCATGAACTCATGACGCTTATCGCGGGCATTCTTGAAGGCCGTGTTCAGCGTAATTTCCAGATCTTTGCTCAGCATGGGCCACCCCAACGTCTTTCAGTCCGCACGTTCAATCTCGCAAAGGAGCGGATGTTCGCATTCCGAGGAATACTGGTTCACCTGTGCCGCCTTTGTTTCCGCGATGTCCCGGGTAAATACCCCGCATACGGCTTTTCCCTGCGTATGGACGAGCAGCATCACCTGTGTCGCCTTTTCCTCGTTCATTCCGAAGAACGTCATCAGCACATCCACCACAAAATCCATGGGTGTGTAATCGTCGTTCAGCAGCACCACCCTGTAGCGCGCCGGGCGCTTGAGAGCAGGCTTCTCGGGAGCAACGCTGAGCTCATCCTGCCGCCCCGGCTGTTCGTCCTCCCCCTGATTCAATACTAGTAGAGAATTTTCGATAGTCCGCATCATTGCTTACCGGTTTATCGGTGCTCCTGTCTAAATGTGGATGTCGGCCCCGGGGTTTTCAAGCAGGGCGCGCGGGATATTTCCCGATACGAACATGATACCGCTTCCAGACTGCGTTCAACCACACATTCCCGGCACAGAAACTATTGACTCGACGCAACGATTGGCCGAAAGTTAACTGGCATTGTAAAATAATGTTAATCCATGCAGTGTTTGTGTAACTCAATTCGGGCGGGGATTCGAATCGAAGGTGCAACCGCCGAAAGACAAACACCACGAAACCATGAACAAGAACAGTGACAGCAAAAGAACAGGGGAGTTCATCATGCCAAGAGGCAAAGTCAAGTGGTTCAACAATGCCAAAGGGTACGGATTCATCATCGAGGATGGTTGCAGTGACGACCTGTTTGCTCACTTCTCGTCGGTCCAAATGGACGGTTACAAGACCCTGAAAGCCGGTCAGGCCGTATCCTTTGATAAAAAGCCAGGCGACAAGGGCATTCACGCAGTCAACATCATTCCGGAAGAGCAGCCCGTCAGCAAGGCCCAGACAGGTGCCGGAAGCCACGCTGCGAAAGCATCGGGGCAACAGGAACCCGGTCGGGACGGTTATCCGCCCCGTGCAGTAAACGGCTGACCTGTCTGGCATCTGGGTCTGACTCCCCACCGGCGAGAGCGGGTGGGGTGTGTTGTTTTTCTCTGAAAACCTGGCGATCCTGCCAACGGCTGCGATCCGACGCCGAAATCTGACTTTGTCAGTCCTTACCTTTGAAGTACCCTAGCCTCTGAAGCACACTGCAACTTCTGGAAACCTGCGAGTGCATGGCCGAGCTCATTCTTTTCAACAAACCCTTTCAGGTCCTGAGCCAGTTTACCGACGATGGCGCCGCTGGAGGAGACTCGCCGCGCGCGACGCTGGCGGACTACCTGCGGATTCCCGGCGTCTATCCGGCCGGTCGACTGGATTATGATTCTGAGGGCCTGCTTCTGCTGACATCCGAGGGTGCTTTGCAGCACCGGATTGCATCGCCGGCACTCAAGATGCCCAAGACCTATTGGGCGCAGGTGGAAGGTGAGATTTCAGACGACGCCCTGAGGCGTCTGACGGAAGGCGTTGATCTGAAAGATGGCCTGACGCGGCCAGCAAAAGCCACAAGAATGTCCGCGCCGGCCATCTGGCCCCGGACACCTCCTGTAAGGCACCGCGATAGCGTTCCAACCAGCTGGCTGGAGCTGACCATGACCGAAGGCAGGAACCGGCAGGTCCGGCGAATGACCGCCGCGGTCGGCTTCCCGACGCTGCGACTGATCCGTTACCGCATTGGCGACTGGACCCTGGATGGCCTGAAGTCCGGTGAATACCGGAGAGTCACCGTCAACCTGCCGGCCAGCTCAAACACCAAATCCCGCCCCGGTGGTGCCGGACCCGGGGCCCGATCCCGGAGAACCAGAAAGTCATGACCTGGACACCCCACGCCACTGTAGCGGTTGTTGTTGAAGATCAGGCAGGACGTTTTCTCATGGTGGAGGAGTTCAGCGGCGGCAAGGTTGTTTTCAACCAGCCCGCCGGCCATATCGAGGAAAACGAGGCCATACTCGATGCCGTTCGCAGGGAAACCCTGGAGGAAACCGGGTGGGAGATTGACCCGGTACACTTTTTGGGCATCTACACCTACAAGGCGCCGGCCAATGGCGTTACCTATTATCGCTTCTGTTACGTTGCCCGGGCAGGGGCGAAGGTTTCAGACCACCTGGATGACGGCATCATTGCCGCCCACTGGCTGACCCTTGACGAGATTCGTGGCCTCGGCGAAAAACTTCGCAGCCCGCTTGTCCTGCGGTGCATAGAAGATTACCGAAACGGCCGCCAATACCCGCTGGACGTCGTCGTCGATTCAAAGACGGCGTACTAGGAAAATGGTAAACTCGCAGTTTTTTAACCGGTAGCGACGCTGTAATGACCAACGCACCTGAAGCTCATTCTGCAACCAGCCCATGCAACACCCGCGTGATCGTCGGCATGTCCGGCGGTGTGGATTCTTCCGTGGCCGCCTGGCTGCTCAAGGATCAGGGTTATCAGGTTGAAGGCCTGTTCATGAAGAACTGGGATGAGGATGACGGCACCGAATACTGCACCGCCATGACCGACCTGGCGGACGCCCGGGTAGTTGCCGATGCCATCGGCATCAAACTGCATACTGCCAGCTTCGCCGCCGAGTACTGGGATCGGGTATTCGAACACTTCCTGTCGGAATACCGGGCCGGCCGCACGCCGAACCCCGACATTCTGTGCAACAAGGAAGTCAAATTCCGCGCTTTTCTGGACTACGCCATCACCCTGGGTGCTGACTATATTGCCACCGGCCACTACGCCCGCCAGCGCCCGATTGCCGGCACCCGGGGCAAGGCCCGGTTGCTGAAGGGCCTGGACCCGAACAAGGATCAGAGTTATTTCCTGCACGCGGTCTCAGGCGACCGCATCGCACGGACCCTGTTCCCCGTGGGCGAACTCGAGAAACCGGAAGTGCGCCGGATTGCCGGGCAGCAGGGTTTCGTGACCCACGACAAGAAAGACTCCACAGGCATCTGTTTTATCGGTGAGCGCAAATTCCGGGACTTCCTGAAACAGTACCTGCCCGCCCAGCCCGGCGATATCGAAACACCGGATGGCCGGAAGATCGGCCGCCATCAGGGCCTGATGTACCATACCATTGGCCAGCGCCAGGGCCTCGGCATCGGCGGCCTCAGTGAATTTGGCGATGAGCCCTGGTATGTGGCGGAAAAGGACCTCAGTCGCAATGTGCTCATTGCCGTTCAGGGCAAGCTCCATCCCCTGCTGTTCTCCCGGGGCCTGGTAACCGGTCCGATTGACTGGGTCGCCGGCCAGCCTCCCTCAGAATCCTTCCGCTGCAAGGCGAAGACCCGCTACCGGCAGCCGGATCAGGACTGCCAGGTTTCTGTCATTGACGGTGGCTTGCGGGTCGATTTTGCGGACGCCCAACGGGCCGTCACGCCGGGACAATCGGTTGTCCTCTACGATGGCGAGGTGTGTCTCGGCGGTGGTGTCATTGAGGAAACCTGGCGTGATGGCAAGCCCCTGCCGGCCCGCCTGACCGGTTCCCGGGCTCAGGAAGAATCCGTATGAGCCGTTCCCTGAAAGACCAGACCCTGGCCCTGGCCGGGGTTTTCCAGGCCGCCAACCTGGTTCAGCAGATTGCCCACGGCGGCCAGTGTAACCAGGCCAGTCTGGAAACGTCCATACGCTCCCTGTTTGCCACGAATCCGGAGAACACCCTGGATGTTTACGGCGGTGAACTCCGGGATATTCGGGAGGGCCTGGTAACGCTTTCCTCTGTGCTCAGCGAGCAGAGCAAGCAGCAGGATATTGAAGTCCTGCGCTATGCCCTGAATCTCATTCAGCTGGAATCCAGGCTGAACCGCCGGTCAGACATGCTGGACGTCATCGGCAGCAGGATCGACCAGGCGCGGCACACCGCCAGCCACTTCGGCTATACCCACCCCAACCTGATCAGCAACCTGGCCTCGGTATACGCAGACACCATCAGCACTTTCCGGATGCGCATCCAGGTGAGCGGCAACCCCTCGGTCCTGCAACAGGATGAGAACGCCGCGAAGGTTCGGGCTCTTCTGCTGGCGGGTATTCGGTCGGCGGTGCTCTGGCGCCAGACCGGCGGGCGCCGCTGGCAACTGATTTTTTCCCGCAAGAAGGTCATCCTGTTGGCCCGGAAACTGGCCGAGGAAGCGAATCTCTCCCTGTACCACTGACAGCGCTGATTCAGTGCCTGCGCTGGTGTATGATGTGCACCCCCTGATTTTCTTTTGACACGATTCTTTGATGACTTGAGAGGTATTCGATGGAACTCACCGCCCTGACCGCCATTTCCCCGGTCGATGGACGCTATGCCAGCAAGGTCAGCGTCTTCCGTGAAATCTTCAGTGAATATGGCCTGATCAGGAACCGCGTGACCGTCGAGATCCGGTGGCTGCAGAAACTGGCCGCGCACCCCGGCGTAACCGAAGTGCCTGCTTTTTCCACTGAAGCCAATGCCGTACTCGACCGCATCGTGAGCGAATTCAGCCTGGAGGACGCCGAGCGCATCAAGGAAATCGAACGCACCACCAATCACGATGTGAAAGCGGTGGAGTATTTCATCAAGGACAAAATCGCCAGCGTTCCGGAACTGCATGCGGTGACCGAGTTTGTCCACTTTGCCTGCACCTCGGAAGACATCAACAACCTGTCCCACGCACTCATGCTCCGGGAAGGTCTGGACCAAGGCATGCTGCCGGCCATGGAACGGGTTGTCGACAAGCTGGCTCAACTGGCCCACGACCACGCCGAACAGCCCATGCTGTCCCGCACCCATGGGCAAACCGCTTCACCCACAACCGTAGGCAAGGAGCTGGCCAATGTGGTCTACCGGTTACGCCGGCAAGTCAAACAGATTCGGGAAACCGAGCTGCTGGGCAAGATCAACGGCGCGGTCGGCAACTACAACGCCCATATTTCAGCCTACCCCGACATTGACTGGGCGCTGACTGCCCGGGAATTCATCGAGAGCCTCGGCCTTGACTGGAACCCCTACACCACCCAGATCGAGCCACACGATTACATCGCCGAGCTGTACGATGCCGTCGCCCGTTTCAACACCATTCTGATCGACCTGGACCGGGACATCTGGGGCTATATTTCACTCGGTTACTTCAAGCAGAAGACCGTGGAAGGCGAAGTGGGTTCGTCCACCATGCCCCACAAGGTCAACCCCATCGACTTCGAGAACTCCGAAGGCAACCTGGGTATCGCCAATGCCCTGTTCAGCCACCTCTCCGCCAAACTGCCTGTTTCCCGCTGGCAGCGGGACCTGACCGACTCCACCGTGCTCCGCAACCTGGGGGTTGGTTTTGCCCACAGCCTGATCGCCTATGAGGCCAGCCTCAAGGGACTGGGCAAGCTGGAAATCAACCCGGCCCGTCTTGATGACGACCTTCACCAGGCCTGGGAAGTGCTCGCTGAGCCGATCCAGACCGTGATGCGCCGCTACAACATCGAAAAGCCCTATGAAAAGCTCAAGGCATTGACCCGCGGCAAGGCAATGACCCCGGAAGTCATCAAGAATTTCGTTGAGAGCCTTGAGATTCCGGAGCAAGCCAAGGCGGAACTGATGGCGCTGACGCCAGGCAGTTACATCGGCAACGCGGTCGATCAGGCACAGAACATCTGAAACCGGGAGCACACCCATGGACATGCTTGGCGGACTGACACCCTGTGAATTTCTCCGGGACTACTGGCAGAAGAAGCCCCTGGTCATCCGTCAGGCGTTTCCAGGTTTCCGGTGCCCGGTCGATGCCGATGAGCTCGCGGGCCTTGCCTGCGAGGAAGGCGTGGAGTCCCGGATTGTCATTGAAAACGACGACGGCAAACCCTGGCAACTCCATAATGGCCCCTTCTCGCCGGACCGGTTCAGCACTCTGCCCGAGCAGGACTGGACCCTGCTGGTTCAGGGGCTGGACCACTGGGTGCCGGACATCGCTGATCTGCTGGAACACTTCCGTTTTATCCCCAACTGGCGCCTGGATGACATCATGGCCAGTTACGCCCCCAAGGGCGGCAGCGTTGGCCCTCACTACGACCAGTATGATGTCTTTCTGCTTCAGGCTCAGGGCCACCGGCGCTGGACCTTTGGCGGCCACTGCGACCACGCCTCTCCGCAGGTGGAAGGCACCCCACTGCGGATTCTGAGCAGTTGGGATGGCGAAGAAACCGTCACCCTGTCCCCCGGCGACATGCTGTACCTGCCGCCAGGCATTGGACACCATGGTATTGCCGAGGACGACTGCATCACCCTGTCAGTGGGTTTCCGGGCGCCGACCATCGACGACATTCTTACCGGGTTCACCGACTTTCTGTGCAGTCAGTCCGATGCCGCCGACCATCTGAACGACCCGGACCTGCAAATCCAGGACAACCCCGGCACCATTCAACCCGATACGGTTGACCGTCTGGAGAATGTTATCCGGGAAAAGCTTGGGGACCGCCGGCAACTGGCCCTCTGGTTCGGCCAGCACTCGACGGCACCCAAGAGCATGGACATTGTTGTGCCGGCCGAGGAGCCTGCATCCGCAGAGGGTATTGCCAAGGCAATCCACGCTGGCGAGCAGATGCGCTGGAACGAAGGTTCCCGCTTTGCCTATTACGATTTTGCCAGTGAGACTGCCCTGTTTGTTGATGGCGAACAGTTCCTGCTCAAGGGCGACGCCCGCCCCCTCGCTCCATTGCTGTGCGCCGCGGCCCGCATCGACATGGCTGCACTGGTTCGTTTTGCCAAAGATGAAGCGTTGCTTGGGCTTCTGACCACACTCTATAATCAAGGCTCTGTTTACTTCGAATAGACTCAGTCGATTGAGTTATCGGTGAGCGGGTGAGCCCTGATAAAACACGCTGTGAATACGTCCATGTACGCTCGGCCCCGCCCTTTAGCGCTTATCGCTCCTGCGTCGCGCTAAAGGTCCGGGGCAAGCCGTCCATGGCTTTCCCGTGAAGTGCTTTGCACTTCACCCATGGCTCCGCACGGTTTTATCAGGGCTCACCCGCTCACCTTGTCAGGCATCATCATGAATATCCGGTTCAGAAAATACAGCTGGCAACTTGCTCCGGCATCAATCCGTGACATTCGTCAGCAGGTGTTCATTGACGAGCAAAAGGTCCCTCCGGAGCTGGAGTGGGATGAAACCGACGAAATTGCAGATCATTACCTGGCGGTCCTGCCCGATAACACCCCCGCTGGCGTCGCACGGCTGTTCTCGACGCTGGAGGAAACCGGCCACATTGGTCGCATGGCGATACGGCCGGAGTACCGCGGGCAGGGTATTGGCGAGGCCCTGCTGCGGCACCTGATCAATGAATCCACTGGCCGGTTTTCAGAGCTCAGGCTCTCTGCCCAGGAACACGCTATCCCCTTCTACCAGCGTTCCGGCTTTCATGTCTGCTCGGATGTCTACGACGATGCCGGCATTCCTCACTTTGATATGCGTTGCCTGGCACCGGATCTCGCGGCCGAGGCCCTTGCCGGCAAAGACCGGCCGATGATTCTGGGGAATGACACGGAGTCCTGGCTGTTTGATACCGAGGCCAGGCTCCTGGGCCTGATGGATTCCGTGGTTGGCCAGGCAGGTCAGCGACTCTGGCTTTACGACCGCCTGTTGGAACACGATCTGTACGACCGCCATCGCTTCCGGGAGTTGATCTCCGCACTCGTAAGGCGCCATCGACTCAGTGAGGTACGCCTGCTGGTTCACGATGACAAACCGCTGGTGAAGCGCCGCCACCAACTGGTCGAGCTTATGCGCCGGCTACCCAGCCGGATGGAACTGCGCCTGGTCAATGAAGATTACCCGGTGGAGGATCAGCCGTTCATCCTGGCGGACCGGGAGGGCGTGGTTTACCGGCATGATTTCTACAAGCCGGAGGGTTTTGCCAGGTTCTCCGACGGTGGCCGGGTGAGACTTCTATCGGAGACTTTCCAGCGAATGTGGGATGCCGCCCGCCCCTCACTGGAATTGCGGGAATTACCGCTCTGAGTGATGGGCCTGTGGCCCACCCGGCGCTTCGAACCTGGCACCGAACGGGGCAAATTCGGCATCCACTTCACCGGCAACTTCAACGATCAACTTGCGCAGCCACTGATGGTCGGCGTTGTGTTGCAGCAACGGGCTCCAGGCCATTTTTAACTCAAAGGGCGGAATCTCGAACGGCGGCTCCTTGACGACAAGATTCGGATTGTCCCTCTGCAGCCAGGCGGCACGGGAGGGTAATGTGGCAATCAGGTCATGCTGCTCAGCAAGCAGCATTGCCACCTGATAATGCCGTGTGAAGACGGAAATCTGGCGCTTGCGCCCCATCCTGGACAGGGCTTCGTCAACCCAGCCGAGGCGCTGGACATCCTTCGGGTTAACACCCACGCCGACACCAAAGCCGGTCTTGCTGACCCAGATGTGACTGGCATCCAGATAGGTATCGAGCGTAAACGGCTCCCTGAGCATCGGATTACGGGCATTCATCAGGCAGGCGAAATATTCGGTCCAGAGAGTTTTCTGGTGGAACGACTGGGGTATCTTGTCGAACCGGTTAATGGCCATGTCCAGCCTGCCCTGCTCGACGTCGAGAAAGCTGACGTCACTTGGAGTCAGGACGTCCAGTGTCACCTGTGGTGCCTCTTGTCGAATGCGACGGAGTACGCGGGGCATCAGACAGGACTCGGCGTAATCACTGGCCATAATCCTGAACACCCGCTGGCTTTCCAGGGCCGAGAACGGCGTCTTCTCCTGCACTGCCTGCTCGATGTCTGAAAGTATCCCGCGTACCAGCGGTTGAAGCTCCCGGGCGCGCTCCGTGGCGGTCATACCTTCACTGGTTCTCACCAGCAATGGATCGCTGAACAGATCACGCAACCGCCTCAACCCATTGCTCATGGCAGGCTGGGTAATGCCCAGGTGGTTGGCCGCCTTGGTTACATTCTGCTCGCGCAGGAGCACATCCAGATAAACGAGCAGGTTCAGATCAACACGGGAAATATCCACAGACAACTCCGGAACGCCATCATAACGGGGTAAAAGAACCTTCATTCACGGGGATAATATACCGGATACGGAAGATTCACGTAATCAATGTACAACACGAACTTTCACATTTGAAAACGGATTCAGCGCCGTATTTCTGCTAATCTTCCGGATACTTTCTGAATAATATCGGTATTTTGAGGCAGGGCCCGCATTCCCGCCGTCCGTTGATCCTGAAGCCGGAGTCGTTACTGAAAAAATGGATACCACTACGATCATCCTTGTGCTGGCTGCCATCGTTACCGTCTCGATTGTCATTATCGTGATCAGCCAGATGCGAGAGCGCGCCCGAATCGAGCGGGCCCGGAAAATCACCGCCCAGGAGGACGCGTACAACCGCGCCTTTCGGCTGCTCTCGGAGATCCCCGGCCAGTACCTGACCGCCGACCTTAAGCTCCTGCTGATCAAACGCATGGAAGACGCGTGCAACGAACTTGCGGGGCTTAAGTCCAGCCTCCCGGTTAAACAGTGGCAGGATTCGGCAACCGACCTGAAAAAGCAGGTCATGGAAAAACGTGACACCACCGTGCCGGTAAAGATCGATTCCCCGGAAAAATCCAATTACGTCAAGGAATTGCTCCAGAATCTGTTCAAAATGATTGAGGCAATGCATAAAAGCGGGCGGATTGACGCTGGCACTGCCAAGAAGAACCTCAGGTATGTCCTGTTTCTGGTTCACAAGACCCACGCGGACCTGCATGTGTTCCAGGCCCGGGATTATGTCCGCCAGAACCAGTTCCGCAAGGCCATCCACGCCTATCACCTGGCCAGCACCGAAATGGGCAAGTCCCGTGACAACCCCCTTGCCATGAAAGCGGTCAAGAGCTTCCGGACACGCATCAAGGAGCTGGAGGCAATGAGTGCAGACGGCAAGGATAGCAAGTACCATGAATCCCAGTCCCAGCTGGACCGGGAATGGGACACCTTCCTCCACGATGATGAGTGGAAGAAAAAGGCCGACTACGACTGACGGCACAGACCGGGTCGCAACCAGGTCTGGCCCGCCAACAGGGACAGTGCATACCCGTGAGCAAACGCTTCAACCAGCGGCTTTCCTACCGACTCACCCGTGACAGCGTACTGGTTGCCATGGCCCTGGGGCTGGTGCTCAATTTTATCCAGATCACCCTGGATTATTTTCGCGCCAGGGAATCCCTGGAAAGCGAAATCCACGCGCTGCTGGATATCAGTAACAGCCCGGCCTCCCAGATTGCCTACAACATCAACATCCGGCTGGCGGAAGAATTGCTGGATGGCCTGCTCAAACATCCGGCAGTGATCAATGCCCGAATTGTCGACAGCGAGAACGGGACCATGGCGGCTTCTGGCAAAAGCAGCCCTACGTCGCCCTACCGCTGGGCCAGCGACCTTCTGTTCGGCTCATACCGGGTGTTCAGGCAGGAACTGAGAGTACCTCGGCTTGAGGATCTGCCCCTCGGAGAACTCGTTCTCACCATCGATACCTTCCACTATGGCGCTCAGTTTCTTGAACGAGCCGGCTACACTCTCATGAGCGGGCTATTCAAAAGCCTTATCCTGTCCGCCGCGCTGCTTCTGATTTTCTATTTCGTGCTCACCCGACCCATGCTCAATGTCATCAACGCCCTCGTCCAGGTGCGCGCGAATTCTCCGGAGAAAGTCAGGTTACCGGTACCACACAACCACCGGGAAGACGAGATCGGAACCATGGTTGGCATCATCAACCAGCACCTTGAAACCATGGATACCAGCCTGGCACAACTCCGGCATGCCGAGAGCGCCATGAAACACTACTCCACTCAGCTTGAGCAGGAAGTTGCAGACCGTACCCGTGAAATCTCCGAGAAAAACCAGGCCCTGCAACGGGGTAACCGCGCCCTGGTGAAAGCCAAGGAAGACGCCGTACGCCGCGCCCGGGCGAGAGCCAGTTTCCTGGCCAACATGAGCCACGAGATCCGTACTTCCCTGAATGGCGTTCTGGGGTTGCTTGCACTGGCATTGGAGGGAGATCTTGATCCCGCTGAACGCAACCGGCTAGAGATCGCCCTGAGTGCCGGCGAGAGCCTGCTGGAGCTTCTGAACGACATACTGGACATCTCGAAGGTTGAAGCCGGCAAGCTTCGCCTCGAAAACATCCCGTTCAGCGTCCGGCGGCTGATCGAGGAATGCGCAACGCTCCATACCCAACAAGCCCGACGCAGGAACATTTACCTGATTAACGAAACAGATCCGGACCTCCCGGAGAGTTTTCTGGGCGATCCGACCCGGCTCCGGCAGGTGCTCAACAACCTGTTGAGCAACGCCATCAAATTTACTGAACAGGGCGGCGTCCGGGTCCGGGCGGGCTATTCTGGCGGCAGTCTCAGAATCGACGTGGTAGATACCGGGGTTGGCATGTCAAAGGAGGGCCTGCACAGGATATTCTCACCTTTCTCCCAGGCCGACGCGGACACCACGCGGCTTTATGGCGGAACCGGTCTTGGGCTGATGCTCTGCCGTCAGCTGGTGGAGCGAATGCATGGCCAGATCCTGGTGGACTCCCGGGAGGGCAGCGGCACCCACGTCACTGTTACCCTGCCGCTGGCGGTGCATGATGCCGGGCCAGCAGGCGTGGAAGTCAAGGCTTCCCCGAAAAACCGTGTTAGCATCACGCCGGAGCCATCGCAATCCGACACCGATCAGCCGCTGTCGATTCTTCTTGTCGAGGACAATCAGGTTAATCAACTGGTGGCCACGAGTCTGCTCAAAAAGCTGGGGCACCGGACAGACCACGCAGAGAACGGCCAGAAAGCCATCCATGCGCTGGAACGAACGCATTATGACATGGTGCTGATGGACTGCCAGATGCCCGTGATGGACGGCTATGCGGCAACGCAACGGATACGCCAGAACCCGGACTGGAAGAACCTGCCCATCATTGCCGTTACGGCCAACGTGATGGAGGGCGACCGGGAGGGCTGCCTGGCATCAGGAATGAACGATTACATCAGCAAACCCTATAAATATGACGAGCTCAGGGCTGTGATCAATCGCTGGCGCCCACCTGCTGCTCCAGAGCACTCAGGACCCGCCTGAGTTCATCCCGGAGCGCAACCAGCCGGCCCGGTTCGACACCAATGCCGCGCAAGAGGCGCCCGGGAATCTGACCGGCCTGCTCTCGCAAGTCATGCCCTGCTTTGGTCAACGCTACCGTCACCACCCGCTCGTCATCCAGGTTCCGTTGGCGGATAACCAGCCCCCGGTCCGCCAGGCGCTTCAGCATCGGTGTCAGGGTTCCCGAGTCCAGCCGAAGCCGCGCTCCCAGATCAGAAACCCTCGTTAGCCGTCCGCTTCTTGCCTGCTCCCAAAGCACCAGCATCACCAGATACTGTGGATACGTGAGGCCAAGATCCACCAGCAGCGGACGATAGCGAGCGGTTACCGCCCGGTTTGCAACGTATAATGCGAAGCAGATCTGGTTGTCGAGACTCTGCATGTCGCCAAACGGGTCACTCTGCACGGTCATGCCGGCAGTAACTTCTCGATGTCAGCCCGAATATCCTCGGGTTTGGTTGTGGGCGGATAGCGGCGGACTACCTTGCCATCGGGGCCGACCAGAAACTTGGTGAAGTTCCATTTCACGTTTTCTGACCCCATCAGGCCTTTGGCCTCGCGCTTGAGAAACCGGAACAGTGGATGGGCGCCGTCGCCATTGACTTCAATCTTGGAGAACATCGGGAATTCAACCCCATAATTCAGGCTACAGAACTGGCTGATCGTGTCGTCATTGCCCGGATCCTGGTTAAGGAACTGGTTGCAGGGAAAGCCCAGCACTTCGAACCCCTTGCTCCCCAGTTCATTATGGAGTGACTGTAGACCCTCGAATTGCGGTGTGAATCCACATTTACTGGCGGTGTTAACAATCAGGAGTACCTTTCCCTGATAGTCTGCCATGCTTTTCTCATTGCCCTGGATATCCCGTACTTCGAAGTCGTATATCGTGCTGCCAGCCATCGGACTCTCCCATGATGAATTTACCTTTTCCACATTTATATTGTGCACAATTCAGTTAAAAAAACCATGGTCCTGCAGACATTCCGGGACGCACATTTACAAAACGGTTCAGCTTTGCACTGTAAATCTGCCTGAACACGACACAATTCATCATAATTCCCCTGTTGCCGCCGGTCGTCGCTCCGCTAGAATAAAGGCCTGTCGTTTTGGCAGGCGTCATTTTCCGATCTCACAAGAAGGAAGCCCGGGTCCCATGCAGAACTACTATAAATCCGCCAAGCTGGATAACGTGTGTTATGAAATACGTGGCGTGGTTCTGCGGGAAGCACGTCGACTGGAAGAGGAAGGCCACCGGGTCCTCAAGCTGAACATTGGCAACCCGGCCACATTTGAGCTGGACGTGCCGGAAGAAATCCAGCAGGACGTTATCTACAACATGCACCTGGCCCAGGGCTACGTGGAATCAAAGGGCCTGTTTTCCGCCCGCAAGGCGGTGATGCACTATTGCCAGCAACGAGGTATCGACAAGGTCGATATTGACGATATCTTTCTTGGCAACGGCGTCAGCGAACTGATTGTCATGACCATGCAGGCGATGCTCAATACGGGTGATGAAGTATTGATCCCGGCACCGGATTACCCACTCTGGACAGCGGCTGTTACCCTGTCCAGCGGCAAACCGGTGCACTATCGCTGTGACGAACAGCAGGGCTGGTTCCCGGATATTGACGATATTCGTAAAAAGATTACCCGTCGTACGCGGGCAATTGTGCTGATAAACCCGAACAACCCGACCGGTGCCGTCTACTCAAAAGAGCTGCTTGAACAGGTGATCGAGCTTGCCCGCGAGCACAACCTGATCGTTCTGTCCGACGAGATCTACGACAAGATTCTTTACGACGGCACCCAGCATGTCTCCACCGCTTCACTGGCTGACGATGTTCTGTTCTTCACCTATAACGGCCTTTCAAAGAACTACCGGGCGGCCGGTTACCGCTCAGGCTGGATGATCATCAGCGGCGCCAAACACCGCGCCAAAGACCTGACCGAGGGCATTGAGATGCTCTCCAACATGCGCCTGTGTGCCAATGTGCCAGCCCAGCTCGCCATCCAGACGGCGCTGGGCGGCTACCAGTCCATCAACGACCTGGTAGCCCCGGGCGGACGGCTCTGCGAGCAACGGGAGACAGCCTGGCGGATGCTCAACGATATTCCGGGCGTAAGCTGCGTGAAACCCCAGGGCGCGCTCTATCTGTTCCCAAAGCTGGACCCCAGGCGCTTCCCCATCGTGAATGATGAAAAGCTGGTATTGGATCTGCTGCTGCAGGAAAAAATCCTTCTGGTGCAGGGCTCGGCGTTCAATATCGACGACAGGCAGCACCTCAGGGTGGTTTTCCTGCCCCGGGAGGACACCCTGGAAGACGCCATGGGCCGGCTCGGAAACTTCCTGGGCAAATACCAACAGTAACGGGGCTCATCATGGCGGATCTTCACGTCGAGGAATTCTACAAGGATGCTGCAATTGCTCTTGTTCAACTTTATGGCGCCTTCCCGAGGCGAATAAACCTGTTTGTTGAAGATATTGCCGGGCCCGATGAACCCGACGAGTTCGGCCTGCACAGCAAGCGGCACATGGCCTGTTTTGGCGCCCTGCTCTGGCTCGCCGAGGAAGGCCTGGTTCGGTATGTTGATACCATTCGCCAGGAAGCGCTGGACCAGGCTGTCCTGACACGGAGTGCGTTTATCCGCCTGAGCGCTCCGGCACCGGCGTCTCTGGCCCGGGAGCCGGGGATTGCGGATGAGGCATCCGTCAGCACCCTGCCCCCCTCGGTTCAGGACGACCTTTCCACCCATATCCACCTGGTGCGCACCGCACTCAAAACTGGGAACTCCGGCCGCATCAGCCAGGTAATGCAGTCCGTCTTCTTTGCTGACAGTGGCAATTATTAAATCAACGTAAGGACGTTGATTGATTGAACCCAAGCCCTATATATCGGTCTGAACATCGGTTTTTTCGTGACAGACTGAACAAGGACCTGACATGCGCATTCTGCTGTTTCTGGCAACCAACCTTGCCGTGATCTTTGTCGCCAGCTTCACGCTGCGACTGCTGGGTGTGGACAGCTACCTGGCCCAGAACGGTATTCAGTATGGCTCGCTACTGGCTTTCGCCACCGTCTTCGGATTTGCCGGCGCCATCGTTTCCCTGCTCCTGTCGAAGCCCATGGCCAAGTGGAGCACCAAGGCGAAGGTCATTGAATCTCCACGAACACCCGCTGAGCGCTGGCTGGTCGGAACGGTCGCTGAACTGGCCAAAAACGCCGGTATCGGCATGCCTGAAGTGGCCATCTTTCCGGCGTCACAGTCGAATGCTTTTGCCACGGGATGGAACAGGAATGACGCGTTAGTGGCAGTGAGCGAAGGCCTGCTGCAACGCTTCAACAAAGATGAGATCCGGGCAGTGCTTGGCCACGAAATCGGCCATGTAGCCAACGGTGATATGGTGACCCTGGCGCTGATTCAGGGGGTGGTGAACACCTTCGTGATATTTGCGTCACGGGTGATTGGCTCCTTCGTTGACCGTGTGGTGTTCAGGAATGAGAGCGGCCATGGACTCGGTTTTTTCGCCGTCAGTATCCTGGCGGAAATCGTACTGGGGATCCTCGCCAGCACCATTGTGTTCTGGTTCTCGCGCCGCCGGGAGTTCCGGGCCGATATCGCCGGAGCACAACTGGCCGGGCGCTCGGCGATGATCAGTGCACTGGCGCGGCTCAGGCAGGAGAGCGAGGTCCCGGACCAGATGCCCGACACCCTGCAGGCATTCGGCATCAACCGCGGCGCCCGGGGCGGACTGAGCGCGCTCTTTATGACACACCCTCCGCTGGAAGACCGCATCCAGGCCTTGCAGAGCGCAAAGCTGTAACAGAAAACCGGGGCCCTGCTCCGGTTCTTTCTTTCCCGCCTGCACTGCCGATCAGATCTTCAGCTTGAATCCCATGGCCCGGAAACTGTCCTGCAGGGATTTACTCGTCCCCTTCAGCTGGATCTTGAGACTTGAGTATTCCCGACGCACCGGGTAGTCCCGACGAAGCCGGTCAAATGCCGCCCCTCGCTCCTCAACCGAACCGCTCATGGCGTTCCGAAGCCGGATATCGTCCCGGCGGGGATCGTAGCATGCCCTCAATGCAATGCGGATTGCATCCTCCTCCTCCACGGAGCTGGTAAAGGAAATTTTGCTGAGGGCCGGCTCCGGCAGAAACTGGCCCGCCTTTTTGCGAACCGGCAACCCAAGGAACTGGCTCAACGCCTGATAAATCATTTCCGTGCCCTCAACTTTGCCCTCCAGGCTGTGCCCGGCGATATGCGGTGTTGCCAGCCATACCTGATCAACGAGCTCAGGGTGGATTCTTGGCTCCTGCTCCCAGACATCCAGTACCACGGTGGGCGCATTGCCCCTGCCGAGGCGAGCCAGCAGTGCTGATGAGTCAATAACCCCGCCTCTGCCTGCGTTGATAAGCAACTGGCTTGCACCCAGACCATCCAGCGCCTGTTCGCCAACCATGTGGAACGTCGGATGGTTGCTCTTACGGGTTAATGGTGTGTGCAAGGTAACGACATCGCACTTCATGACCTCTTCGAGGGACACAAACTCCTGGCCTTCTTCCAGGTCCGCTCTTGGCGGATCGCAAAGCCGAACGTCAAAACCAAGACGTTCCAGTTTGCGCGCCAACTCGCCTCCAACGTGACCCACACCGACAATACCGACACTGAGCCGCGACCAGTCGGCCAGACCCCGCTTCTCCGCATAAAGCGACAGGACAGACAGCACGTACTCGGCAACACTGTTGGCATTGCAGCCGGGCGCCGCGGAAAACCGGATGCCTTGCTGTTCGAGCCAGTCCCTGTCCACGTGATCGGTGCCAATTGTGGTCGTACCCACGAAACGCACGCGGCTGCCTGCAAGCAGCTCACGGTTTACCCGGGTAACGGACCGCACCAGCAGGACATCGGCATCGCAAACATCACCGGCAGTCATCGAGCGGCCAGATACACGTCTGACCTCACCGATATCGCCAAAAAAGGAGTCCAGTAACGGAATGTTTTCGTCTGCTACGATCAACATAATAATAATATCCGGCCTGTCAGTTCCTGCGCTGACGCTGATTGCGACCGCCCTGACCACCGCGGCCACCCTGCCCCTGAGGGCGGCGACCACGCTTGCGGGTAATCGGCGGGTTGTCCATGGCCGCCATGAGCGCTTCATCAGGCACCGCAGTTTTCAGCTTCTGGCTGATGTAAGCCTCGATGGCTGGCAGTGAGAAAGAGTCATTTTCACCGGCAAAACTGATGGAAACCCCATGCTTGCCAGCCCTGCCGGTTCGGCCAATGCGATGAACATAGTCCTCGGCATTGTCCGGAAGATTGTAGTTGAAAACATGGGTGACACCGTTCACATGAATACCACGGCCAGCAACGTCGGTGGCAACCAGCACCTGAATACTGCCCTTCTTGAACTGATCGAGGGTTTTCAGACGTTTGTTCTGGGCAATTTCACCAGACATCAAGGCCACTTTCACGCCCTGATTCCTGAGATCTTCTTCCAGGTCGCGGCACTGGTCACGCCGGTTGGCAAATACCAGGGCTTTTTCCACTTCCGGGCGCCTGAGGAAATTCACCAACACCGGCAGCTTTTCGTCATCGCCCACCAGGTAAACGGTCTGCTCTACCCGCTCGGCCGTTTTCTGCTCGGGCTCGATTTCCACGAACTCGGCATTACTGGTCCACATAGACGCAAGATTCAGAACATCCTGATTGAAGGTGGCACTGAACAGAAGCGTCTGGCGATCATCCTTGGGCGTGCACTTGCGGATAATCCGCTTTACATCCGGAATAAACCCCATATCGAGCATGCGGTCGGCTTCATCCAGGATCAGGATATCGATCTGATCGAGGAACACGTCCTGGGAGCCCAGGAAATCAATGAGGCGGCCGGGGGTGGCAACGAGAATATCGACAATCTCGTTCTGCAACTGATCCCTCTGTTTGTCATAGTGCATGCCGCCCACCACCGTGACTACGTTGTGGCCGGTGTGCTGGCACAGCTGCTCAGCATCCCTGGCAATCTGCATGGCCAGCTCGCGAGTTGGCGCCAGGGCAAGGACCCGGGGCTCTGAGGCGCACCGGTCCGATTCGGGAATCGGCGTTTCCAGAAGGCTCTGGATAGCCGTGATCAGGAAGGCTGCTGTCTTACCGGTACCCGTCTGGGCCTGGCCGATCAGATCTTCACAGGCCAGTGTCCAGGGCAGCGTTTCCGCCTGAATCGGGGTACAAAATTCAAAACCAATGGCCGTAATCGCATCCAGCAAACGCTTGTCGAGGTTCAGATCACTGAATCTCAGGTCGCCGGTGTGTTTTGGGTCAGATGTCATAGAGTCTCAGTTTTCCTGCAAATGTCCTGATTCAGAAGATAACGGAGCAATGCGCCGGGCATCTTCACGCCAGCGCTCCCCGAGGATTTCTCCGGTTCCATAAAATGTCGCCAGCGCGCTAAAAAAAGACTGTGCACGGGCCGGCAGCCCGCGTTCCAGGAACTCGCCCGCCTGCGCCCGCACACTCCGGCGGAAACGCTCTTCATTGGCGGCTCCGCCTCCGGAAAGGTTGTCCACGCTAACGTGGAAGCGGGATCCTGAGGCCAGGGAAAACAACCATTCGATGGCCTGGGGTTTCACTTCCACCTGCTCGAATGCCTGTTGTTGCTGCGGTGTACGGCCATCCGGACAGTACCAGTAACCATAATCATGAAGCGTGCGCCGGTACTCACCAGCAATACACCAGTGGCTTATTTCATGCAAAGCACTGGCATAATAACCGTGAGCAAAGACAACCCGTGCCGGCCGGTCCGGCCCGCTCTCCGGTATGTATTCAGGTTCATCACTGCCTCTGACCAGCTCGGTCCGGTATGCTTCCCGGAACAGGTCATTAAACAGCACGATAAGATCATCTGGACTGTGGTGCATTGGCTGGCTATTGTGCGACTTTACCGCCGTCAATACCAGAGGGAACTTTGACGGGGGCCCGGTGTCCACTGCGGGCGTGGCAAACCGGGCGCCAGTGGCAATCGCACTGCGACAGTCCGGCAGAATCAGACACTAACCGGGAACTTCTACGATCAATGACGGCCTTCTGTGCAGTAATGAAGATGAAACGCCAATGGGCGAACCCACTGAATCTGATCCTGGCACTCGCCCTGCTCCTGTCAACAGCCAACACGGCCTGGGCACTGGGCAGCGGCGGGAGTTCCCTGTTCGGTGTTCAGGGCAATGAATTTCTCCCGGTAGACGAAGCCCTGCCATTCAGCTTCGCAACCGACAATGACAGCGTGGTGCTGTCCTGGGACATCACCCCGGGCCACTATCTATACCGTGAAAGGATCAGTATCGAGGCCGCGGACCCGGGCGTCGGCATTGGCAACCCGGTATACTCCAGGCCCGGCACGGACATTGAAGACGAATTTTTTGGAAAATCCACTGTATTCTTTGATCCGGTGGAAGCCCGGGTTCCGGTCACGCTGCCCGAAGGTGTTCGGGAAGCCCAACTGCAGGTGACTTACCAGGGTTGCGCAAAGGCCGGCTTGTGTTACCCGCCCCAGACCCGGGACGTGTTGTTCTACCAGGGTAACCGCGATGCCGGGTCCCCGAGTGCCTCCACGGGAGGCGCCGACGGCGCCGAAAACCAGGAGTCCGTGAACACCGAGACGGCGACGGGCCTTGCCGGCTTCCTCGCCGGGCATTCCACCCTGGTGATTGCCGGCGTCTTCCTGCTCCTTGGCCTGGGGCTGACGTTTACGCCCTGTGTTCTGCCCATGGTACCGATTATTTCAACGCTGGTTTCCGGCAGAAACACCCCTTCCACCGGCCATGCCCTGCTCCTTGCAGGCAGCTATGTACTGGGCATGGCGTTGACCTACGCCGCAGCGGGGGTGCTGACCGGTTTGCTCGGCGCCAGCTTCAACCTGCAGTCGCAACTGCAATCGCCCTGGGTGTTGAGCCTGTTCGCCCTGATGTTCGTGATATTTGCGCTCTCCATGTTCGATCTGTTCGAGATTCAGTTGCCCCGGTTTATCCGCGACCCCCTCAACGATGCCAGCCATCGCCTTACGGGCAGCCGGGTGGTCAGCATATTCGGCATCGGCGCGCTGTCGGCATTGATCGTTTCCCCGTGCGTGTCGGCCCCGCTGGCCGGCAGCCTCCTTTACATCTCTACCACCCAGGACGCCGTCATCGGAGGTATCGCCCTCTTCGCGCTTGGCCTCGGGATGGGAATTCCACTGATCCTGGTTGCCGTTGGCGGTCGAAAAGTGCTGCCAACCACCGGACACTGGATGACGGCGGTAAAACACGTCTATGGCGTTATGTTGCTGGCAGTGGCGATCTGGCTGGTTGAACGCCTGGTGCCGGGCTGGCTGGCGTTGACGCTCTGGGGACTGCTGATTGCCATCACCGGTGTTCAGATCGGGGCGTTTGATGCGGCAAAGGCAGGCTGGGAACGCACGTGCAAGGGTCTCGGCCTCGTCCTGTTTGCCTATGGCCTGGCCCTGCTTGCCGGCGCGGCCAGCGGCGCCAACGACCCGTTCAGACCACTGGCACCCTTTACCACGGCAAGCGCATCCGCCGGATACGGTGGCACAGCCAGTGCGCAGCACGCGGAATTTCGGCGGGTGGAACAGCCTGCAGAAATAAGGGCCATGCTCAGACAAGCCCGGGAGCGGGAGCGTCCGGTGGTACTGGACTTCTACGCCGACTGGTGCATTTCCTGCAAGGTCATGGAGCGCAACGTCTTCAGCCAGCCGGACGTCATTCAGGCGCTCGCCCCCTACACGCTGCTGCAGATCGACATAACGGACAACACGCCCGAGCAGCAGGCCATGCTTGACGAACTGGGCCTGTTCGGACCACCGGCTATTCTGTTCTACCGCAGCAACGGCGAGGAGTTGCCCCAACGGAGGGTGCTGGGTGAGATGAACCGCAACCAGTTCCTGAGCCACCTCCGGAAGCTGCGCCCGGAAGTCTGAAGGCGCGCTTTGTTGGCCTCTCGCTTTACTAGCCCCTCTTATGCGCCCCTGCGTATCAGGTAGATGAACAGATCGTCGGACTCCGCCTGACCGACTAATTCATGCCCCAGGAACTGGCAGAATCTTGGAATGTCCCGTGCAGTGGAGGGGTCCGTGGCAACGACCCGCAAGACGCCACCCGGTTCCACATCGTTTATGCGATTGTGTAACATCATCACCGGTTCCGGGCAGAAAAGACCACGGGCGTCCAGTTCAGCGTCATACTCAGATGCATTCAAATCCTATCTCCTGTCATTTCAGCTGATTTTTTGGAAATACCTGCTAAATTATTGTTTATAACAGTTAAAGCACGTGGAGGTTTGCGATGATCCGGGTTCTGATTGAACGTCACATTGCTGAAACACTGGAATCAGCCTACGAAGAGCGCTCTCGCATGGTCTTGCGGCAGGCGGTCAGCGCCCCCGGCTTCATATCGGGAGAAACGCTGATCGACAGTCACGACCCCAATCACCGTATTACCCTGGCAAACTGGCAGTCCGAGGCAGACTGGGAACGCTGGTTTCACTCCGAGGAACGCCGTAACCTCATGCTTGAATTAATTCCCATGATGGACCATGAAGAACACATCACTGTTCTGGAGCAGAGCGCCTTTTAACCTGTCCGCTCAATAAAACAGATGACTTCCTCACGACCAAGGTAGAGATGGCGGGCATTCAAACGAAAACCGATAACCGCCTCCCTGAGGAGCCCGTTTACCAGAATATCACGGCAGAGCGACCACCGGTCACCGCGCTTCTTCACCGGCAGCTGAGCCTGTCATTTCACGGCCGGCGTCGGATTCGAGCCCGGGCCGGCGCAAGCCAGAACCGAAACAACAGGAGAATCTGCTCCATGCAATACCGGAAAGATGCGAACGGAAAGCCAACCTGCAAAAGTTGAATCTGTTTAACAGCACTGGTTGTCTTCTCTGACTACACTTTCTGCTCAGATATCCGCGGGAAGTACCGAATGTCGCTGATTTTGCGCCTGCTTGCCATCCTGAGCCTTTCGCTGCTCCCCGCCCTGGCAATGGCCGATGACGGCTCGCTCAGGACCGGGTGCCCGACGCTTGAGGCAACGGACAGCGCAGCACGCAATGCGCTGATGCAGTACATCTGCTTCTACAGTGCGCCGCCCGGCGAACCGGCCCATCGTGCGTCCAGGCCCGGGCAGCTTCCGGAAAACCTTGCATGGACACCGGCACTTGGCCGGGACCTGGTCTTCAGTGCCACGAAATCGGTGTACTGGGTTCACCTGCATATCCGGAACTCCGGGGCGGAGCGCAGCCTGTGGTACCTGAAGCTCAGCTACCCACTGCTCGACGAGATCACCTTCTGGCAGACGGGGAAGGGTACTACAGAGTCCATCGTAACCGGGGATCGGCACCCGTTTTCTTCTCGCGGCATAGATTACCGGTATTTTCTGCTGCCCGTCACACTGGATGCCGGCGAAACCCGCTCGATAACCCTCAGGATTCACAGCAGCGGAGCACTGAATGTTCCGCTGAGCCTGGAAACCCCGGCGGAAGTGATTGCCGGAAGCAACCACCTGACGCTGACCCAGGGACTGTTCTACGGGGCGTTACTGGTGCTTGCCGTATTCAATCTGCTGCTTTTCTTCAGCTCTGGAACGGCTTACTACTTTTACAACGCCTTTTATATGACCGCCCTCGGGCTGTTTCTGTTTGCCATGGGCGGATTTGCCAACCAGTATTTCTGGCCCAACACTACTGGCTTTGCCAACATGTCCATTCCCCTGTCACTGGCCCTTTCCGCGCTGGCCATGACACTTTTTGGCCGTTCATTCCTGGAAGTCTCCAAGGGCACCACCTCGGAAACCGCGCTGAAAACCCTGGCCTGGTCCTGCGTCGGATTTCTTGCGCTGACGCTGTTTTTGCCGTACAGCAAAACCATTGTGCTGAACACCGTGCTGGCACTGGCCGTCATTTCAAGCCTCTTTGTCATCGCTGTTGTTCGCTGGAAACAGGGCTATCAGCCGGCCCTGTGGTACCTGCTGGCCTGGTTGGTGATGCTGATTGGCGGCCTGATCTATGCACTGGCGGCGTTCGGCTATCTGACCGACTTCCTGGCCCGGGAAGCGCTGATGCAATTTGCGATGGGTGGACAGGTCATTCTGCTGAACTATGCCATGGTGCAACGGTGGCGGCTGCTCAACCAGAAGTTGCTGGAAGTGGAGCATAACGCACGCACCGAGCTTGAGTTCAAAGTGCATGAGCGTACCGCACAACTGAGGAGCATCATGCGGGAGCTTGAAAAGGCCAATCGCCAGCTGTCAACGCTGAGCACGAACGATGCCCTGACCGGCCTGCACAACCGAAGGCACCTGGATAACATTTTCCCTGAATTGTGTGCCGAGGCGCGCCGCACGGGCCAGACACTGACCCTGGCACTGGTGGATGCCGATCATTTCAAAACAATCAACGACACCTGGGGCCACAGCTTTGGAGATGCCTGCCTTCGGTTTATCGCCGAAATGCTGACCAGGCATGTGAAACGCCCGCGGGATATTGCTATCCGATTTGGCGGCGAGGAGTTCGCGCTCCTGCTGCCCGGAACAGACGCGGCCGGAGCTCGAAAAGTCTGCGAGACATTGCTCGCGGACATCGCCAATACACCACTGACATCACCCGATGGAACCGAGGTCAGGATCACCCTGAGCGCGGGCATTGCCTCCCTGAGTGCCGGCGAAAGCCAGAATCAGCTTTTCGAGCGGGCGGATGAAGCCCTTTACGCCGCAAAAAAAGAAGGCCGCAACCGCGTGCTGTTTTCCGAAGGAACCGAAGCCTGAAATAAAGGCCCCTGAAGCAACCGAACTGGCGCAGCCCCCGGGAATTCAGGCACCCATCCATAAATAGCCACGCTTTGCGGGCGATTCCCCCAACCTTTGATCTTAATCAACGTCACAGAATTCACCTCCGCTGTCAGAGGGTCTATCATTGCAAACCAGGCAACACACATTCCGGGCGTTGAACAACTCCAATAACGGCATGAAAAAGGAAGCCATGTTGCTGATTTCGGCGCAGTTGACGGATGTCAGGAGTTGACCTGAGTCATTGCAAACAGCTAGTGGTTTCTCCATACTTGCGCCCGCATATTTCCCCACTTTAAACCCATTGGTAAGGCTATGAGCACAGTAAATGCAAACCTGACATACAACTACAAGGTGGTGAGACAATTTGCCATCATGACAGTGGTATGGGGTATTGTAGGTATGGCCCTGGGTGTGCTGATTGCAGCACAGCTGGTCTGGCCGTCCCTCAACCTCGACCTGCCTTTTACCCACTTCGGTCGTCTCCGGCCACTGCATACCAACGCCGTCATCTTCGGCTTTGGTGGAAGTGCCCTGTTCGCCACCGCCTATTATGTAGTGCAGCGTACGTGTCAGGCCCGTCTGTTTTCAGATGGGCTGGCAGCGTTCACCTTCTGGGGCTGGCAGGCGATCATCGTTTCGGCAGCCATCACCCTGCCGCTTGGCCTTACCACTTCCAAGGAATACGCCGAACTGGAATGGCCCATCGATATTGCCATCGCGGTTGTCTGGGTCAGTTACGCCCTGGTGTTCTTCGGAACCATCATGAAGCGCAGCACCCCGCACATCTACGTGGCCAACTGGTTCTATGGCGCGTTTATCATCACGGTTGCTGTCTTGCATATTGGCAACAACATGGCGCTGCCCGCCAGTGCTTTCAAGTCCTACTCTGCCTATGCCGGTGTCACCGACGCCATGATGCAGTGGTGGTATGGTCACAACGCCGTGGGCTTCTTCCTGACCGCCGGCTTCCTGGGCATGATGTACTACTTCGTCCCCAAGCAGGCCAATCGTCCGGTATACTCCTACCGCCTGTCCATCGTTCACTTCTGGGCACTGATTGCGACCTATGTCTGGGCCGGTGGTCACCACCTGCACTACTCCGCCCTGCCGGACTGGGCACAAACCGCGGGTATGATTATGTCCCTGATCCTGCTTGCGCCTTCGTGGGGCGGCATGATCAACGGCATGATGACCCTGTCAGGTGCCTGGCACAAACTGCGCACCGACCCGATCCTGCGTTTCCTGGTGGTTTCCCTGTCCTTTTACGGCATGTCTACGTTTGAAGGCCCGATGATGTCCATCAAGACGGTGAACGCGCTTTCTCACAATACAGACTGGACCATCGGCCATGTTCACTCCGGTGCCCTGGGCTGGGTTGCCATGATCAGTATCGGTGCGGTTTACCACCTCATTCCCAAGCTCTGGGGTGTCCGGGCCATGTACAGCACAAGCCTGATCAACGCCCATTTCTGGCTCGCGACAGTAGGCACCGTGCTTTACATCGTCGCCATGTGGGTTAACGGCATCATGCAGGGCCTGATGTGGCGGGCAGTTAACCAGGACGGCACGCTGACCTACAGTTTCGTTGAATCTCTCGAAGCCTCGTACCCGGGCTACTTTGTCCGCTTCCTCGGTGGCGTTATCTTCCTGGCCGGCATGCTTGTTATGGCTTACAACGTCTACATGACCGTGCGCCAGAAAGACGCGGTTGCGCAGGACAATGCGGCAGCACAGCCTGCGTAACGGGAGAGAGATCAGATGAAACACGAAATTGTTGAAAAAAATATTGGCTTGATGATCGTACTGATTGTCCTGACCATCAGCGGTGGCTTTCTTGCCGAAGTAGTCCCACTATTCTTCCTGAAGAGCGTAAATGAGCCGGTGGAGGGCCTTGAGCCCCTGTCCGCGCTTGAACTGGAAGGCCGGGATATCTATATCCGTGAAGGCTGCCACGTGTGCCATACCCAGCAGATCCGCCCGTTCCGTGCGGAAACCGAGCGGTATGGCCATTATTCCGTCGCGGGCGAGTTCGTTTATGATCGCCCGTTCCTGTGGGGTTCCAAGCGTACCGGCCCGGATCTCGCCCGCGTAGGTGATCGTTATTCCGACGCCTGGCAACGCCAGCACCTGTACGATCCGCGCAGTGTGGTACCCGAATCGAATATGCCAGCGTTCCCGTGGCTGTTTGAGGACCAGGTAGACCATACCAAGACCGCCGCGAAGCTGGAGACCCTCCGGACCCTGGGCGTGCCCTACACCGACGAGCAGATTGCCAACGCATCCGCCCAGGTTGAAGGCAAATTTGAAATTGAGGCTCTGGTCGCCTACCTGCAACAGCTGGGTACAGTAATTTCAGAAAAACGGTGAACCCATGGATATTAATGAGTTACGCGGCATTCACACTCTTCTGGTAATGGCGGTTTTCTTTGCAATCGTCTGGTGGGCCTACAGTGCCCACCGCAAGAAAGCCAATGAGGAGGCAGCCCACCTGCCCTTCGACGATGACGACGTGGAAAAGCGTACGCTCGAACAGGAAAAAACGGAGAACAGACAATGAGTACCTTCTGGAGCATCTGGATCAGTGTGATCGTGCTCGGTACCGTTTTCGGCTGCTGGTGGCTGCTTTGGGCAACCCGTAAAAGCCAGACGACCGATAGCGAAACCGACCGTACTATGGGCCATTCCTTCGATGGCATTGAGGAATACGATAATCCCCTGCCCAAGTGGTGGTTCTATCTGTTCCTTGCTACCTGTATTTTCGCGCTCGGCTACCTTGCCCTGTACCCTGGTCTTGGTAACTGGAAAGGCCTTCTGGGCTGGACCTCCACGAATCAGTGGGAAGCCGAAGTTGCCGCAGCTGAAGACAAGTACGGCGAGATTTATGCCCAGTTTGGCCAGACGCCGGTTCCGCAGCTGGCGGAAAACAGCGATGCCATGAAAATCGGCCAGCGCCTCTTTGCCAACAACTGCTCGGTCTGCCATGGCTCTGCAGCCCGCGGCCAGGTTGGCTTCCCCAATCTGACTGACGATGACTGGCTCTATGGCGGAACGCCGGACGCCATCCTGGCAACCCTGCACAATGGCCGCATGGGTAACATGCCCGCCAAAGGCACCATGCCCAGCATGACCAACGAGCAGGTTGACCAGGTCGTAAACTATGTCCTGAGTTTCAGCGGGCGGGAACAGGATGCCGAGGCTGCGAAAGCGGGCGAACAGGTCTTCGCTCAGGCCTGCGTGGCCTGTCACGGTGCCGACGGCAAGGGCAACCAGGCCATGGGCGCCCCCAACCTGACAGACAACACCTGGCTCTACGGCTCTACCTATGACTGGATCAAAGAAACTGTCATGAACGGTCGCCAAAACCAGATGCCTGCCCAAAGCGGTCGGCTTTCGCAGGACCAGATTCAGATCCTGGCAGCCTACGTTTACAGCCTGTCTAACTGAGTCACCCGGCCGGGGTCTTGTGCCCCGGCCTGGTCTTTTCAAGCCTGCGCCTGCCCTGCGGGAGCAGGCTTGAAAAGACCAGCAGTCCCAGGGCCTGTTGCCCCGCATTACCGTTTTTCTGGAGGTAACCATGAGCAGTGAGATTCCGGTCAAACAGGTTGACCCATCCTCTGATCCCTCCGGCGAAAACAATAAATCCGGAACCGTCGAACTCTACGCCAGCCGCAAGAAGATCTACGTCAAGGAAGTTAAAGGCTTCTTCCAGCGAATCCGGAATGTCAGCCTGACCATGTTGATGGGCATGTATTTCCTGTTTGTCTGGATTACGCTTGACGGGCAGCCACTGATTTATTTCGATCTGCCAGCCCGCGAATTTCACCTCTTCGGCGTTACCTTCTTTCCCAAGGACTTCATTCTGCTTTCGGGCACGCTGATTATCGCCGCCTTCGCTCTGTTCTTCGTGACAACTCTGTTCGGCCGGGTCTGGTGCGGCTATAGCTGCCCGCAAACCGTCTGGACCTTTATCTTCATGTGGGTCGAGGAACGGATCGAAGGCAGCCGCAACAAGCGCATGAAGCTGGACAAATCTCCCCAATCAGCGGGCAAATTGGTCAAAAAGTCCGCCAAACACGCTGTCTGGCTGTTGATCGCCCTTGCCACCGGCCTGACCTTTGTCGGCTACTTCTACCCTATTCGCGAACTGCTGGGCGACCTTTTCACATTACAGGCAAATGGCTGGGCCTACTTCTGGGTTGGTTTTTTCACCGTTGCCACTTACCTGAATGCAGGCTGGATGCGGGAGCAGGTTTGCCTCTACATGTGCCCATATGCCCGCTTCCAGTCGGTAATGTTTGACCCCGACACCCGTGTCGTTTCATACGACCCGAACCGGGGCGAGCCAAGGGGTGGACGCAAGAAGGGCGTTGATCCTGCGGAAGTCGGCCTGGGTGATTGCATTGACTGCGGCCAGTGCGTGCAGGTCTGCCCCACAGGCATTGATATCCGGGACGGGCTGCAATACGAATGCATCGGTTGCGCATTGTGTATTGATGCCTGCGACGAAATCATGGACAAGATGAATTACCCGCGGGGACTGATTCGCTATACCACAGAGAACGAACTGGAAGGCAAGGCGTCAAAGCTCATGAGGCCCCGCACCTTTGGTTATGGCGCGGTGCTGTCATTGATGATCGCGGCGATTATCTTCACGATTGCAACCCGGGTTCCGGCGCAACTGGATGTACTGCGTGACCGCGGTGCCCTCTATAGCTTTAACGGCGAAGGCCGGATTGAAAACTCCTACACGCTGAAAATTGTGAACATGTCAGAGGTGCCCCAGACCTTCTCCCTGTCCGTGACCGGCATGGAAGATATCCGGATTCTTACCGAAGCCAAAGTCACAGTGGAAAGCGGGGAAAACCGGTCAGTGCCTACGGTTGTTGATGTGCCGCCGGAATCCATCAGCGAATCAAATAGCGAAATCCTGTTCAGGGCTCAATCGGAGACAGAGACTTCTCTGAACCTTGAAACTGAAAGCCGGTTTGTTGGTCCAACGCGCTGATCCTGCATTTCGCGACGATTTCAATTTTTGAAACAGGACATTGATTTATGACTACTGAAACACAAACAGGCCCCTGGTATCGTCAACCCTGGCTCTGGTTCCTGGTTATGTTCCCCGCGGCGTCAATCGTTTATTGCGCCATCGCGATTACGGTTTCCCTGAGCATGGATAATTCGTTGGTGACGGACGACTGGTCCAAGCAAGGCCGCGGTATCAATATGTCCATCGCACGGGACGAGAAAGCTGCCAACCTTGGCATGGAAGCCCGGATTGATTTCAACAAACGGAACGTTACCATTAACCTGAATACCGTTGATGGCCCTGCGGATTTTCCGTATCTCGTCCTTAACCTGTTTCATCCCACCCTGTCGGACCAGGACCGTACCGTTCAGTTCAGGGAGATTGCCCCGGGCAGGTTCGCCGGCCAGCTTCATGAAGACATTGAAGGCCGCTGGTACTATGATCTTCGGGGGCCCGCCAATGACTGGCGCCTGAAGGGCGAAACCCGGTTACCCTCGGAAGGCGGAATAACGGTCAAAGCAGCGGAGTATGCCCGAGGTTGACCTCCCTGGATTGCTTTCATTGCGGCGAGCCAGCCGACGGAGAGCCGCCCATCACCCTTGAACTCGATGGTACAGCCCGCTATTTCTGCTGCCAGGGCTGCAAGGCGGTTTGCCAGACCATCCACAATGAGGGGCTCACCGGGTTCTACAAACTCCGGACAGAGACTGCGGTTACCCCCAGACAGCTGACGCCGGCAGAGGTGAGCCGCCTGAGGGAAATGGACCATCCACTGGTCCAGGCATCGTTTGTTGCTCCCGTCCAGGGCGCCCAGGAAGCCCAGTTACTGATCGGCGGCATTACCTGCGCTGCCTGCATCTGGCTACTGGAGAACCACCTGAAAAAGCTGCCGGGCGTAGTGTCCTTCTCGGTCAACCACACCACTCAGCGGGCAAGACTGGTTTGGTCCCAGAATCAGGCGCCACTGAGCGACCTGCTGATTGCCATCCACGAACTGGGATACACCGCACGCCCCTACCAGGCAGACGAAGCGGAACAGGTCCTCAAGGACGAACACCGGTCCATGCTGATCCGGCTTGCGATTGCCGGCATTGGCTCCTTCCAGAGCATGATGCTGGCATTTCCTCTGTATTTTGAGCTGGTAAGCGACCTGTCACCGGAGTTTGTCAGTTTCTTCCGCTGGTTCAGCCTTCTGGTGGCCACGCCCGTGGTTTTCTATAGCGCCGCCCCGTTTTTCCGCAATGCCCGCCGGGATATCCAGAGCCGGCATCTGACCATGGATGTGCCGGTCGCTATCGCCATCGGACTTGCCTACCTCGCCAGCGCCTGGGTGACCGTGCTCGGTGGCGAAGAGGTGTACTTCGAGTCCTTGTCCATGTTCACCTTTTTCCTGCTCCTGGGGCGCTATATTGAGGTCCAGGCGCGTTATCGCGCCGGGCTGACCGGCAATGCTCTTGCCGGCTTCCAGCCCACCGTTGCGACGCTGGTGACGGATAATGATTCACAGATTGTGCCCGCCCACCAGGTAAAACCGGGCGATACGATCCGCGTGCGGCCGGGAGAAACCCTGCCCATTGATGGCGAGATTGTCCGGGGCCAGTCAACCCTCAACGAGGCAGCCCTGACCGGCGAGTACCTGCCGGAGACCCGGTTCCCCGGTGACCTGGTCCATGCCGGCAGTGTCAACGGTGAAAATCCCCTGGATATCCGGGTGGTGAAAGCCGGCTCCCAGACCCGCCTCTCCGGCATCCTGAGGATTCTCGACCGGGTGCAGTCAGAGAAACCCCCGGTAGCGAGGATGGCCGACAGAATGGCAGGCAAGTTCGTTGGCCGGGTGCTGATCCTTGCGCCTGTCGTCTGGATTGGCTGGTGGCTGGCCGGGGCCGATAATGCGTTCGACATTACCCTCTCAGTCCTGGTCGTTACCTGTCCCTGCGCATTGTCGCTTGCAACACCCACAGCCATCACCTCGGCAACAGTCAGGCTCCGCCGCCTTGGTTTCCTGCCAACCCGGGGACATACCCTGGAATCAATGAACACCGTTGATACCGTGGTTTTTGATAAAACCGGGACACTGACCCGGGGTGAGCTGAGCCTGGTGGAAACCGCGATTGTCGGCAGCATGGACGAACAAACCTGCCTCAGGCTCGCTGCCGGGCTGGAAAAATACTCCGAACACCCGATTGCCAGGGTTTTCCATAAACGAACTGCAGCCGTGATCGAACACGTGGAGAACCACCTTGGCGGAGGGCTTTCCGGAAAGCTGGAGGATCTCGCACTTTTTATTGGCCACCGGGAATTCGTAGCACAGCATACCGGGGCGCCATTCCCGGATACCGGGCAGCACCAGGGTATGGAAATCTGGCTGGCCTCCGATAAGGAGTGGCTGGCCTGTTTCAGGCTGGACGATCAACTCCGTGACGATGCCCGTCCAGCCATCAGGGCTTTGCAGGATGAAGGCATCCGCACACTGCTCCTGAGCGGCGACCGCTCTGGCCATGTCGATCAGATTGCCGCCCTTCTGGGGATTGATGAAGCCATCGGCCAGGCCTCCCCGGAAGATAAACTCGCAGTGCTTGAAAAGCTGAGGGCCGAGGGGCGACAGATCATGATGGTGGGTGACGGTTTGAACGACCTGCCCTCCATGGCCGGAGCCGGCATTTCGGTTGCGATGGGCACCGCAGCAGACCTGACCCAATTGAAAGCCGATGCAGTGCTGCTCAACGGTCAGCTATCACAACTGATTGAAGCCCTGAGAACCAGCCACCAGACTCGCAAGGTTATCCGCCAGAATCTGTGGTGGGCCCTTGGCTACAATATATTCGCGCTGCCACTGGCCGCGGCTGGCATGGTGCCGCCCTGGCTGGCCGCGATCGGCATGTCGCTCAGCTCACTGGTTGTTGTCCTTAACGCCCTGAGACTTGGCAAAGCACCTGGCGCGGGGCATCCGGACAATCCCCCGGTTGGCGTCCGGACGCTGGCCTGATAACGTGCCCCTATACTCTTTTCCGCGAGGTTTAACCCGTGCAAATCGTAATGTTCCTGGTTCCGGTAATGCTGATACTGGTGACGCTGGGGATCGTGCTCTTCTCATGGGCCGTCAAAAACGGCCAGTACGACGACCTTGAAGGTCCCGCTCACCGGATACTCTACGATGATGACAAGGACATGATCCCGGACGACGCGCGGACCGACAAGCCGGCGGACAAAAAAGCCACCGGGCAGACCAATCGGGGCCGGCGCAAAGACCAAATCGGGAGAGGATGAGCCGAAACAAGGATGAACCCGGAACTCTACCTCAGCTATCCAAGCGCTTTCCTGATTGGCCTGCTCGGCAGCACTCACTGCCTGGGAATGTGCGGAGGCATCAGCGCCTCACTTTCCATGGCCTTGCCCGTTGGCAGGGGCTTCCGGCTTCGCCAGTCGGTCATGCTGCTTGCCTTCAATTCTGGTCGCATCGGCAGTTACGTGGTGATCGCAACCCTGATTGCACTGGCCAGTACCTCCGCCGCCAGCCAGTGGGAACTGGCCGGCCTGGTCCTGCGGACCCTGGCGGGGTTATTGCTGATTTTCATGGGTCTGTCCATGGGCCAGTGGTGGCAGGGAATCCGGCATATCGAGCGCCTCGGAGCACCGATCTGGAGCCGACTGTCTCCCCTGACCCGACGTTTCCTGCCGGTAAACCACGGCGGACAGGCGCTTGCCCTGGGGGCACTCTGGGGCTGGCTGCCCTGCGGGCTGGTCTACAGCACTCTCGGATGGGCTGCAATGCAGCCGACAGTGGGCTCGGCGGCACTGACCATGCTGTTCTTCGGGCTCGGTACCCTACCCTCCATGCTGGCCACCGGCTTCGCGGCCAACTGGATCCGGGGTTTACAGAAGCACCCGCTGTTCCGGAAGCTAACCGGTGGCCTGCTCATCCTGTTCGGGCTCTGGACCCTGCCCTTGCTAAACCTGGCCGGGCACTGGCAACACTAGATGTTCAGCACATCCAGGCGGCCAAAGCTGCTTGCCTCGTCCGGCTCCGCGGTTTGCACCGCCTGGCGCTTGCCGCCCAGCCGCTTGCCTTCCCGGAAATCGTACAGGCTGGTATCCGCCAGGTGCGAAGGTTCAACGTTGCACATGGCGCGAAACATGGTTTCAAGGCGCCCGGGGTGCTGCCTGTCCCAGCTCTGGAACATGTCCTTGATCACCTGGCGCTGGAGGTTTTGCTGGGATCCGCAGAGGTTGCAGGGGATGATCGGAAACGCCCTGAGGGCGGCATAGCGGGCGATGTCCTTCTCACGGCTGAACGCCAGCGGCCGAATGACCGTATTGCGGCCATCGTCGCTATGCAGCACCGGCGGCATGGACTTCAGTTTGCCGCCATGGAACATGTTCAGGAACAGGGTTTCCAGAAGGTCGTCCCGGTGGTGACCCAGTGCAATCTTGGTAACGCCCTGCTTCTCCGCGAAATTATAGAGAATTCCGCGACGTAGCCGGCTACACAGACCGCAGGTGGTCTTCCCTTCCGGCACTTTTTCCTTAACAATACCGTAGGTGTCCTTCTCGATGATGTGATACTCGATACCCATGGACTCAAGGTATTCGGGCAGCACCTCTTCCGGAAACCCGGGCTGCTTCTGGTCAAGATTGACAGCAATCAGCTCAAACGAAACCGGCGCACTCTTCTGCAGGTTAAGCAGAATCTCCAGCATGGTGTAAGAGTCTTTACCGCCGCTGAGACAACACATGACTTTGTCACCGGCCTCAATCATCGAGAAATCGGCAATCGCCTGCCCGACTTCGCGGCGCAGGCGTTTCTGCAGTTTGTTCAGCTCGAGTTTCTGGCGGCGTTCGCGCTCTGGGTTGAGAGACTGTTCGGAACTGGCGATCATTGCTTCGGACATACCAACTACGTTCATAAGGCAAGTGGACGTGGAATTATACGCGTGACATGGATTCAGGGACAGGTTACCGACATGGATATATTGCCATCGTGCAAACGCGAAGACGTCGAGAGCAAAACCACGAAACCACAAAACCACAAAACCACAAAACCACAAAACCACAAAACCAC